>Ga0307430_1000142_pt1 | contig 70669 bp, 70 predicted proteins | sample SalMarWE160130MG_FD_202159 | JGI IMG/M metagenome (GOLD analysis project Ga0307430, IMG submission 202159) | Salt marsh sediment microbial communities from the Plum Island Ecosystem LTER, Massachusetts, United States - WE1603-130 | ecosystem: Environmental > Aquatic > Marine > Intertidal zone >... | reverse complement strand
CCTAAAATGGAAATTGCTAACTTATTATGGTATAAAGAATAAGTATTTTACTAACTTAATATATTTTGAGTTTTGCAATTTCCTCTATTAACTATAATACTCGTCCGGAATATCCGCTGCGCTTGACAGCAGCACACAGGCCGCGGCCCAGCTTAGGTAATGTTTCCAGATACCGCCGTCCGGGGTTCTATTGGGATCGTCCTGAATACCGTCAGTATGGAAGAACTGCTCCGTGGCACAGCCCTTTTTACCAAAACCGAATTGGCCGTTATGTCTGTTAAAGGTTCCCAAACCCCAGTTTAAGGTGTCTTTGAGTCGGCTTAAAATGTAAGGATCCTTTGTCTGCTGGTAGGCATAATACATTTCTTCCGTGATTAAATTACCCATTTGATGAATATGCAGATTGTGAGTGGAGGTAATGCTGCCGCCGCAGGAAGACCAGTTCAGACTTTTAAGCGGTTCGTTTTCAAAGCGGGTGTTGTAGGCGAATTTCCAGGAAAACTCATAGTGCAAGGCATGGAGCAGATGGTTCAGATACTTCTTTTCCCCGGTGGTTTTATGCAGGGTTGTAAGGCCTGTAATATAGGCAAGGTTTCCCTCTTCATCTACGGCATCGCCCGTATCCATGGGAGTACCCCAGAGCTCACCTTTATGGTAACAAGATCGCTCCACCAGCCGTTTATACGCTATGTGTTTTCTTTTCGGGACTCGTAAAAAAATCCCAATCCGCTATTTATTCCGTTCCTCATAAGATTGTCCACGAAATCCAGAATAATGGCCTTTATCCGTGGAATCTGGCGAGATGCCCGTAGCAGAGGATATATTACCTGTATGCCGCCGGTCCAGGACATATCTCCGGCATTAGAAGTATCCGCGTGGGATCCTGAAACAACTGTGGGAAAATATTTGTGCTCTTTGTCATAAGCGTCTTCTGTCAGGGCTTGTGCTAAAATAGCAACTGCTTCTTGTCGGGAAACATCATTGACCGGTGCCTGGTGAATTTGCTCATAAAACCATTGGACCGCCTTTTCCCACTCGAAAGGTGTGGTATCGGCAGCCATGTAGAGGTGACCGTTTGCAGTATATGTTTTATAAGCTTTACTGTTACGGAGAAAGCAGCTTTAAGGATTGGTGAGCTTTCTGTGATCTGCCACTCCTCGGTAAGCTCTCCGTAAAGTCCTGCAGACTAGTAAAAAACAAACCCTTCCTTCCACTCTTTTATTATTTTAGTTGTTCTTTGCCGTAATAGCACCTTGTTTTATCAAGAATTCCATTATCTCAGTGTGTTTAAAAAATACGGCCATATCAAGCACGGAAAAGTCTTTTCTCCTGCCTGCCTTTATCACGGCGTTCACATCCGCGTTATGTTCCACCAGCACTTTTACCACAGCTAATTCTCCGTTTTGGGCAGCCCAGTGCAGGGGCCTCCAGCCATCCTCATCTTCATAATCGACATTGGCACCGTATTCTGCCAGATATTCCACAATTTCCGGGTAGCCGTAGGTTGAGGCAAGAATTAAAGGAGTGCGGCCGCTGTTATCGGCAATATCCACATCAGCGCCCTTTTCCACGAGTACCTTTATGGTATTAAGGCGTCTGCCTTCGATAGAATAATATAAGGGAGTGCAGTTGCTGGCTGCTAAAGCATTGATATCCGCGCCGACCTCTAATAATATAAGAACGTTTTCTGCTGCACCATATGACGCGGCATCATGGAGCGGGGTTGTATTCCATTGATTGTGGGCCATTACATCGGCGCCATGTTTAAAAAGAAGGGTTACAATTTGAGGGCTTGCTTCTCCGGCGGCCCAGTGCAGGGGGGTATCGCTGGTTTCATTACCTTTGTTGACATCAGCTCCATTCTGGAGCAGAAAGGCTACAATATCTTCTTTATTATAAGCACAGGCTGCATGCAGAGGGGTAACCCCGTTTTTATAATAAAATTCACCCGTGGCGTTTACATCAATACCTCTAGCTATGAGCTCTTTTACTCGGGCGAGATCACCTTGTTCTATTGCTTGAAATAAAGTTTCTATGGATTCAGCAGGTAAAAAAGAAACTATGATAAGATTTAACAGGAGAACAATAATTCTTCTTTTTATAGCCATAGATATAGCATACAAAAGAATATAAACATGTCAACTAGTTATATATAATCTCCGAGTCTTTGGCTAAAGTGCAGGTATCTATATCACCATTTTCGTAAAAAATAACGACGGTATCAGATTTTAAAAGTATGCCGTCGGGAGTTTCCCAGTCCCCCGCCAGAGTAATCTCTTTAGGATTACCGTTTTCATAGAATATCATATCGGTTTCTGCTTTTAACACCATACCATTTGGGGCGTTCCAATTTCGTGCCAGAGTACATTTTTGCGTATTTTCGTTTTGAAACCATATAACCTGAGTACCACCCTTTATAACCAATCCTCCGGAAGCTTCCCAGTCCCCTGCCAGTGTATACTCTTTGGGAATTCCGTTTGCATGAAAAGTAAATGCCGTACCTGCTTTCATTGTGATCCCGCTGGGAGCTTTCCAGTCTTTTGCCAGATAAAAACTTTGTATATTTCCGCTTTTATAAAAAACTACTTCATTACTCGCTTTCCAGATCATTTTTTCAGGGGACTCCCAATCCTTAACCAGGATTAAACTCTGTATTTTACCGTCTTTATAAAATAATATTTTAGTACCTGCTTTCAAAACCATCCCATTGGCTTCTGTCCAGTCTTTGGCCAGGGTACATTCTTTTACATTTCCGTTTTCATAAAGAATTACAGCAGTACCAGCCTTCCATACTGTTCCATCTGAAGCATTGTAATCTTTGGCCAAGATATATTGTTGCACACTGCCAGTGTCATAATAAATAATTTCACTTCCACCCTTTATTATTAATTTGTCGCTCAGTTCCCAATCGCGGGCAAGAGTAAATTTTTTATTTTTCCCGTTTTTATATAACTCATATTCCGACCCCGCTTTTAACTCTAATCCTGTGGGACTTTTCCAGTTTTCAGCCATAGTTAACTTTTGAAAAATTCCGTTTTCAAAGAGAACAGTTTCATACCCGGCCTTCAAGACAATCCCATTGGGGGTTTTCCAATTTTGAGCAGGAGTGTATTGCTTTACATTACCATTTTCATGCCACACGATTTCACTGCCTGCTTTTACCTCCAAATCCTCGGCAATTTTTTTATTATAAGCAATCGTACCGCTTTTAATATTACCATCCTTATAAAATTCAAGTATGCTGCCACCTTTAAAAATAAATCCGGCGGAAGTTTCCCAATCTTTTGCCAGTGTAAACTGCATAAGTGCCCCATCTGCAAACCAGGTTACTTCGGTATGTGCTTGAATAAACACGCCTTTGGAATCCGTCCATTCGGATGCCAGAGTACATTTTTGCAGGTTTTCATTATCATAGAGGAAGATTTCAGTACCGGACATGATAATCATACCATTGGGTGATTCCCAATTGTTTTTAAAAGTACATTGCTGTATATTGCCGTTTTCGTGTATCACAAGGTCTGTTCCGGCTTTAAAAATCCGATTATCCTCCGGATAATTAAAGTCTTTAGCAAGTGTAAGCCGCTTAATTACTCCATTTTTATGAAAGATTATATCTGTATTGGCTTTTGCTTCAGTACCATTTGGAAGCAGATAATTTTTTGCAAGAGTTAATGATTTGACTTTTCCATTCGTATAGAATGATATGTTTGTTCCGGCTTTTGCACGCGGATTACCCGCTGTTTGGGAATGTACAAAAGGTATATACAGAAATAACAAACAAAGTATTGGTATAAGTAGTTTATAAGTTTTCATGGTTTAAAATATAACTCTTTTTTTTAAAAATTCCAAACCCTATTTTGAGTAAATCTCATCTCAAAAATGATAGCTGCCTTTTTACCATGCTGACTTTACTCTAGGATTCAGTACGATAACAAATAAATAATTGATTAAGAGGTGTCCGGAACATGATGAGGTCATAGTGAGGGATTGTGATATACAGAAATCCACTGCAGCTGTAATCAGAATTATATTTAAATTAAGCGGATATTAAGCTGGGTTTTATGTGGCTTTTTTTATCGAGCATCAAAGCTTTTCATCCCTCTCTCGGTTTCCTGTTATAAAATGAGGATGATTGGCCCAAGCGTTGGTTTAGATTAAGCTATGGGGAAAGAAAAAGAGCTCTGTGTCCGCTGTGTGTTTATCAAATCGTCGGACACCATACTCAGACCGAGGAGTTATTCCCAAGGTAAAGAACAAGAAGAAAAAGAAAGAGAGCACATAAAGGGGAAGCTTGTTCTGGGCGGGAACCGCCGTTTAGTTTTTAAAGAACTTATAATGCGTCCTGATATGCGGGTAGGGCTTACGGGCAGAAATGGTAAGGGAAAAAAGTACTCCAGTAAATTATTATGGACGAACCCACAAATCATATGGATCTTCCTTCGCTTGAGCTTTTGGAGAAGGCTCTGGAGGAATGTCCATATGCTTTTTTACTGGCCAGTCACGACAGGAATTTTCTAAAGGTTATATATAGAAGAAGAATGGAACATAAGGGATTGCTCAGATAATTTTATGCGACGAACCATGATCATAGACGTGTTATAATCATTGAGCGTTTGCATAAAAATCCCGTCTGGTGAGAGAAAATTGTAACATGTCTGTATATTTATCTTTGTACAAAACCGCACCACGTGCCCTTCCCTCTTCAATGAAACCGTTCTTTAGTGCTACCCGCTGTGATGCTTTGTTGTTGGGATGTGTTCTTATTTCCAAACGGTTAACACCGGTGGATCTAAATAAATAACCGATAAAGAGTTTTACCGCTTCGGTCATAACGCCTTTGCCATGTACATTAACGTGGAACAACCTGTAGCCGATCTCATAAGAGTTGAAATATGGGATGCCTTTGAAATAGTTAATGTATCCCAGCATTTTATCCTTTTTATCTACAATTAACATGCGCCCGAAATTCTCATCCCAATAACCTGATTCACTATAATTCTTTTTAATTATTGATTCCGGCTCCATTCCCATATAATAATAGTCACCTCTGTTTTCAATATCATTGTAGAGTTTATGATATTCTTCCAGATCCTTTTCTTGGATAAGTCTTATATTTATATTTTTTCCTTTTAGCACCGGGTACCTCCTTATTAAGGAATAAAGATCACGGTATTTGTAATACTTTTAATTCATAACTATTATTACTATCCCGGTCAAGGTCAGAAGCGGAAAATCATTAAAATTCTTGACTTTGGAAACAAATGGCCTTATAAAGTTTATTAAGAAAACTAAAATATTTATGAGTATTTTATTATTCCAATTGTTTGTTTGCTCAGTATGGTCTTTGGATTTTGAAGTAACCGCAACCAGTACCTTGCAGCCTTCATCCAAAAATACATATGAGGCTGAACTCATGTTTGATAATACATGGGAATCCTGGATTGAAGAGATCTGAATTTACTTTTGAGATTTTAGCGGTATACAAAGGCGAATCATGGGATGATACCTGTATTTCCGAGATAAACTTTAACGGTAACCTTACTGGGTTCAATGAATACAATACCGCAGTTGAAATTGGAAACGGTTCCTCTGCTGTTTACTCCGGTGATAAGATTAAGCTTTTTAAAAATTTCTTACACGATAATTTAAAATATAATGTAAAAATACAAGACAGCACTCTCTATAAACTAATGCAAAACGACTGTCACAGTGATAACCCGGATGGTACGGAATATCATATATTGAGTTTTTATGGAAATACGGTTGAGTCGGACTGGAGTACATGTAACACAGGCAGCGTTAATGAGATTAATGAAGGTTTAGTCGAAAATATTTATGATAGATGAGCTTCTTGCAAAAATAATATTTTTGCAAGAAGCTCTTAAAATGGAAATTGCTAACTTATTATGGTATAAAGAATAAGTATTTTACTAACTTAATATATTTTGAGTTTTGCAATTTCCTCAGATATATCAGAATATTTTTTATGGAAAATAGTGGTTTCTCATTAAGAGAATTTGAAGTTTATAATTAATTATTATTTTTCTTCATTCTCTTTACTTTATACATCTCGGCGTCCGCTTTACTGAGCAAATCGTCCGGTGTGCAAGGGTGGTCGGGCTTATAAAAGGCGGCGCCGATGCTTACTGATAATTGGTAAGGTTGCTTGTTTTCACTATTATATTTTTCGATTGTATGATCTATTCTTTTCAAAAGCAGCTCGCAGGCCTTTTTGTCAGCATCAATGGGGAAAACGGCAAACTCATCTCCGCCAATCCTGGCAATAATATCGCTTTCTCGAAAGCAGCCCTTTAATATGTGAGCAAAATCTACCAAAGCTTTGTCGCCTGTCACATGTCCCAAACCGTCATTTATCTCTTTAAGACCGTCGAAATCGGCAAATAAGAGAAAAAACTTTGTTCTCTTTCTGTTTGATAACTTTATCTGGCGCTCGAGCATATCAAAAAAACCACGTCTGTTATATAAATCCGTAAGCTCGTCATAAAAAGATAAACGTTTTAATTTTTCTCTTAAGGCAACTGTTTGGGTTGTATCACGTAACGAAACCAGGTATGCTGTTTTATTTCCCCAGGTTATTTTTACGGTTTTAGATTCTACTATTATTTTATCCTTAGACGACCGTGTAATTTCGATCTCTGCATTTTTTCCATTTGAAGCGAGCAAATCCTTTTGCAGGTGTCCGATTAACTCGGTAGCTCTTTTCTTAAATATCTGTTCCGCAGTGGGATTTACATATTGAATAAGGCCCTCATCATTTAAAATAAGAATGCCCTCCGCTAACTGCTCGATTAAATCCCTATATTGTAATTCATTTTCTATAAGTGATAACTGCATCTGTCTCATTTCAGTTATATCGGTTGAGATGATCATGGCTGATTCTATATTATTTTTTCCTGTGATCAGGGGTATAACACGGGACATGCGCCAATTGTCAACACTATCCTGGTGTTCGAAAATAGCAGACTCACCCGAAATAAAGACCTTACTTAAGATATCTTTAAAATTTTTATGATATGATCGATGAAGGAATTCAAGAGCCTTTTTACCGTATATATCGTTATAACTGTAACCCCCAGGTACTTTGTTTATATACTGAATTGTGGCGTCACGGTCGATGGTGACTATAACATCAGGGGTGTACTTCATAATAATATCAAGTTTCTCTTCAGGGGTTATATCAAACAGGCCATGCTTTAGTACCGCATAGCCAATAAAGAAAATACCCAAGAAAAAACCGATCGAGGTAAACCCGGGTGTTACAACATGAAACAGGGGAAGAATACTGTCGTTAACGGAACCTAACAGCAGGGGAAAACAGGAACCGATAATTATGGAGCGAAGCTGTTTTTTCTTTTTTACGCTTTTTGATTGTTTGTATTTTTGAACACAGAATATAATAGCAAGAAGAGGTAATGCTGTTGCCCAGATTGTAGCCAAGAAAAAGAAAAGAGAGTCGGAACCCGTATACTTCCAACCCCATGATTCCCTCACAACCTTTCCCAGAATATGGTCGGTGAAAATATCGACTAATGAAAAAAACAGAGCCGGAAGATACAAAGCAGATAGAATGTACAACCTATATTTTTTCTTTAAATTATTCGTAAAAACAAGTACAAAATGCAGCAGCAGTGCGATGGAAAAAGACCACTGGAAATTCAATTTCAGCCACAGATATGCTGTTTCGGCACTATCCGTGTGGCGTGTAAAAAATTCAGTAAACGACCAGTATACGAGCGATAAAGAAAGAAGAAAAAACAGGATGTTTACTTTGTTTTTTGGATTTTTGGAATAGATAAAACCGGCCCAAAAAGCAATAGTAATAGAAGTAGCAATTGATATAATGGCAAAATAAGACATAAACTTTGGTTAAGAATAAAGGAAAACTTAAAAATAATAAATATTGAATGAAGAGATTTTTTATTTTTTAAATACAATAATTTCCATCAAATAATTCTTTGGATTATCTTTGAAAACAAGCCCGGACCCTTTTATGTATCTTTCCATTATAGGTATGGTAATGGAATACTTTTTTTCTTGGATATATTGGAAGAGCTTAAAATAAGCTTTTGCTAATGTATTATACGGACCCCTGTGAACCAGAGAAATTGCCTTGCCCGCTTTGGTTGAGAAGCATTTGATTCCCGGAATGCTAATAAGTTTTTTAATCTCAAAGCAGGGCATGAAATTGGCGTTTTCTTCTTTATACTCTATTTCATAATGCAGGCAAAAGGGCTTTCCCCGTATTAAACCGCCGAGAGTCTTCATCATTTTGTAAAAACCTTGTGATATCTCCTCATATTTTCCCTATCTCTTTTTCATTTTCACATTTGATCATAATCGATTTAACCTCGTTAAGTGTAAATCCCATGTCTTTTAGGACAATTTATGATATGCACCCTGTCAAATGATTGTTCACTATAGTACCTGTAGCCTGTAAACTCATCAATTTTTGCTGGCGGTAACAGGCCGAGCTCGTGGTAATACCTTAAGGTCTTAATAGTCAGGCTCGTCACTTTGGAAAACTCACCTATAGATAACAAAAAGGCTCCTTAATTATTAGATGAGCTAATCATAACAAAAGGAGCCCTTCTTTTCCAATCTTATTTATTTGGGAACAATTTTACCCGTATCAAGGTTTTCAATTTGTCCGGTTAGGTATAGGCCTTTTCTTTTTTGCCGATCTGATTCTGCTTTCGGTAATAGCTTGTTCAACAATCTTTTCAGTTACAAACGGCGGCTGCATAATCATCATAGTCCAGCTGTAGCGTGCGGATCCGTGCTTGTTCCTGTTGATATACCACCGCACCTCCATAGGCAAGACTACGTAGTCGTTTTCAGGACAGCTTGCCTTGATTAAAAACTTGGTAACAAATGCTGTGGCGAAAAGCGCACCTACCGCCTGCTGGAACTCTTGGTCGTTTGGGTGCCCTTTGCCGTCCACCATTAGATAGTGGTACTGCGGAAGCTCCCGGATAACAGGCTCCCTTTGCGGCGCATGGAAATACTCTTTATAAATTTTTTTATAATCCTTTTTTGACATAAATATTCCTCCTCAGACGTCTACTCTGACCTAAAGCTACTCCCTCTCCTATGGGGGAGAGTCAAGGTTTTTTAAATAAATTCTATTTTTATCTGCTGCTTAAACGCGTTGACAGCATATATTAATCCGCTTATCGTAGTCCTATGAATGCAGACATTTATACTCAGCTCAGACAGCATCTGGATACCATGCCTGTAGGATTCCCCGCAACCAAAACAGGTGTGGAGCTTAAGCTTCTTAAAAGATTTTTCACACCCAAGGAAGCGGACTAGCCCTGCAGCTTGATTATAAATACAGGTCGGCAGCACAAATTAAAGAAAATTATGGAGATAGGAATCAGCTAGAGGCCGGACTGAAAGCTATGGCAGACAAAGGTGTGATTCATTATAAGATTTCCGATGCTCAAAGAGCATATGCGCTCGTACCTTATGTAGTGGGTATGTTTGAAGGGCAGTTAAAAAAATTGTCCAAAGTATTTTTAAAAGAATCGGGAGAATATTACTCACAAGCGTTTGTACGAGAATACTTAACCACTGCCGTACCACAGATGAGGGTGATACCGGTTAATAAAAGTATTACTATTGAACATAATATAGCCACCTATGATGAGATCAGAGAGATCATTAAAAAGGCTGGTGACAGGATCGCAGTAATCGAATGCATTTGCAGAAAAACTAATTATATACAGAATAATCCGTGCAAACTTACTGATAAAAGAGAGAATTGTATTAGCTTAAGGGATTCTTGCAATGTTTTGCTTGAACGGGGATGGGGCAGAAAAATATCCAGGCAGGAGGTATTTGAGCTTCTGGATGAATGTGAAAAAGAAGGTTTGGTACTGCAGCCCGCTAACGCACAGGAGCCCCAGTTTATCTGTACCTGTTGCGGCTGCTGCTGCGGAATTTTATATACACTGAAATTACTAAAAAGACCTGCCCGCCATGTTGCTTCTAATTATGCTGTTGAGCACGAGGCGGAGAAGTGCAACGGCTGTGGTGTTTGTGTAAAGCGCTGTCAGATGGAGGCTATTACTGTTAATGAAAATAAAAAGGCTGAGATTAATTTAAGCAGATGCATAGGTTGCGGGCTTTGTGTTACAACATGTAAAAAAGCTGCTATAACATTAAAGATGAAGTCTGAAGAAATAATTCCTCCCAGAACAGATGAAGATCTGTATCAATATATTATGGACCATAAGCGCGAAAAATAACTTTCAAGGATGACACACGCTATTTTGGACAGTACTTCGAGGATTAAAAAGGCCCGGTGTTTTAAAAAACCAGGCTTTTTGCTAAATACCGTTTCTTATTTTTACTAATATACTCGATTATAGAGTTTTTTATTTAGCTTCAAAGTGACTCCATGGATAATTGCATCTGTAGTGAATATAATACAGACTGTTTATTTTAGCTGGAAATTTACTGCCAAAGGCCCATTTGTTGGTAAAATCAACTCCGTTAATGGTTAACTCTACCAGATTCCATGAGTTTATAGCATAAGGTGCCGTACTTAATGTCCAGCAGTATTCTCCCGCACCATCGTAGGAAAGTCGTCCCAATCGGTCTGTGCTACGTAAGTCTCGGCCTTGTTTAAATAATCTTCATCATCAGTTGCAAGGTAAATCCGGAGTGCTGCCCATGCAAGTTCATCATAAAATTCGCTGTTTGAATCATAAAAACCGTTGGCTGCCGTATATCCGGTATCACTATTTGCAGATTCGGCAGCAGAAAAGAGTTGTTTGGCCAGATTCAAATCACCACCATTTCCCGTAACATAGCCGGCCGCAAGGGCTGCTGCTGTTCCGGCCATGACACAAGAGGCCTTACTAGATTTATAAACAGGACGGTTACAGGAATCATTTTCAGGTGGTCCCCGGTAACCATGATCACAACGGGATCTCCAACCTGGTAGATAAAATTCGTGGTGCCTAACTGTTTAAAGTAGTCCATAAAGCGTTTGATTTCAGGACCGGCTGATATACCGTATTCATAATCCGCCCATAAGATAAGTTATTCTGCTAGGGAATGTTTTGAGGAGAGTGCTTTATTTATTAATCTTAGTTACGGTATTAGCAAGCTCTGAAAGACGTTTGCCGCCTTGGAATTCCGTAATACTTGCAAGGGTAACACGTGCTATCTCGGACAGTGCTTCGCGGGTTAAAAAGGCTTGATGGCTGGTAATAATAACATTGTTAAAGGTCATAAGCCTGGCAAGGGTATCGTCGGTAATTATCTTATCCGACAGATCTTCAAAGAAGTACTCCGCTTCTTCTTCATACACATCCAGACCGGCAGCCCCGATTTTTCCCGATTTTAACCCGTTTATTAAAGCTGTGGTGTCGATAAGAGCTCCGCGGCTTGTGTTTATCAGTACAACTCCGGATTTCATTTTCTGGATTACAGCTTTATTAATAATGTGATGGGTTTGCGGGATAAGCGGAGCGTGCAGGCTGATAACATCCGATCGGGCAAACAACTCGTCGAGTTCCACATAGTGCAGTTCAGTTGCTTTGGCAAAATCCTGATCCTGATATTTATCATAACCCAGTACCTTCATGCCGAAGCCGCGCAGGATTTGCACAAGGCATTTACCGATTTTGCCTATTCCTATTACTCCGGCTGTTTTCCTATAAAGATCAAAACCAACCAGGCCCGTTAAAGAAAAATTACCCTCACGCACGCGGTTATACGCTCTGTTTATTTTACGATTTAAAGCTAACAAGAGAGCTACAGCGTGCTCGGCGACAGCGTTCGGAGAGTAAGCGGGCACACGGGTTATACTGATTCCCAATTTTTGGGCGGTCTCGATATCTACATTATTGTAACCCGCGCAACGCATGGCTATGAGTTCAACCTTGTTTCTTTTCAACAGCTCTAAGACCGGTGCGCTTAAATCATCGTTTACAAAAGCACAGACAACCTGGAATCCTGAACTTAATGATACGGTATTCGTGTTTAAACGGGGTTCGAAAAAATGCAGAGCAAACTTTTCTTTGTTAAGCTCTTGGAAGATCGATTCTGTGTAGGGCTTGGTATCGAAAAATGCCACTTTTAAACGCTTGTCCACATCACCGGAAAGCAGTTTGGCCACGGTATCGGTCTCCGCACGCAGCTGCCGGCTTAGATATGCAAGCAGTTTATTGGAAAGCTCATTATTTCTTAGGATGTGTTGAAATGTTTTTTTATCCAGCATTAAAAGTTCAACATTATTTTTAGCACGTAGTGTGGCTGAGCGTACATCCTTGTCGAAAATACTCATTACACCCCCTACTTCACCGGGCTTAAGCAGTGTAATTTCCACTTCCACACCCTTTGCACCTTTTTTAATTACGGTGATATCACCGCTTACAATAACGAACATGCGGTCGCCTGTTTCACCCTCCTTGCAGATGATATTGCCTTTTTTATAGTGAACGAGCGTCATCTTCTGGGCGATGAGCTCCAGCGATTCCTCATCGAGTGATGAAAAGATATCTACTTTGGCAAGCAATTCACAAGGTGTGGGTTTTTGTTTCATAAGAGGGCCTCCTATCTTATAAAATAATAGAGTTAAAAAGGTAAAAGAGTCAATAATGAAATAAAAAACATGATATAGTTATCTTGAACATGGGAATAAATGGTGTATAATATTGAATATATGCTGAAACTGCTTAAAAGGATGCTTTTATTTTTTTTCATTTTCTTGGTCTCTTGCAGCCCGGGTTATAAAGAACCTAGTGGTTACACTATGGATTCCGATTCCCCGGAGACGAATTATGATAATTCAGCTGTAAACGAGAAAGAGCTTGAATTAAACAGAGTGGAAGAGGATATATCCGCGTTGGATGGTAAAGCAGAGAAGTTTGAAGCAAGTGGATTCAATCCCGAAGGTCCGCCCGGAGCAGAGAATGAGAATCCCGCTGCGTTTGCTGCCAATCTTGTTTCAGCCAAACAGGATACCGGCAATAAGATCTACTCAGGCTACGGTGAGCTTAAAGTAGATGTTGTAGAAGATATTAAAAAACAGATTACAAAAATAGCGGAAACCAGCGGTGGTTATGTGGAGGATGTTTATGAAGACTCCATTACCATAAGGGTGCCTGTAGCCCGGTTCAGCGAGTTGTTCGCTCAAATTCTATCACTGGGAGAAGTTGTACACAAGTCAATTGAGACAATCGATGTAACCGAATACTATACGGATTTAAAATCACGGCTGCAAATAAGTATAAAAACACGTAACAGACTCTATGCCCTGCTGGGTCGTACCCAGGACGTCAAGGAGCAGCTTGAAATATTAAAAGAAATCAAACGGCTTACTGAAGAAATCGAGCGTATTACTTTGGAACTGAAGCTGGTTGAAAATCAAATACGCTATTCCCGTATTACTATTAGTCTTATTGCACGAATTGCCCAAGCCGACGTGGATCAGAAAAAGATCCCCTTTATCTGGATTGCCAATCTCAATCCGTTATTTCCTTCGCTCATCAGTCTGGATGGGGGCATTGAAATTAAGCTGGATGATGATTTCGCGGTGTTTGAACAGGATGCTATTTTCAGAGCGGAAAGTGCTGATGGAGTACGTGTTCGTATCGGGACTACGAAAAACTCGCCAAAAGGAGATTCGGCTTTTTGGCAGCAGGCGCTGAATTTTCATTTAAAAAAATTCTATAGGAAAACTGCTGTCTTTACCGAAGGTCAGGTATTGGGAGTTGTTTTGAAAAGCAAGGATAGTAAACCGTTTTATTATCTGATCGGTACTGTAGTAAAAGGCGACAAAATCTTTGTTATCGAGGTCTTTTTCCCCGATGAGTCGGTTTATAACGACAAGTATGAAAGTATCAGGCAGGCGGTAAAGGATATGGAAGTAAAATGATATTAAAGAGGATAGGTTATTTATTAGCTGCTGTTTTATGCTTAACGATTACTACCCTTACCTTTTCTGCGGATGATTATCTGCATCAACAGTTGAATGCCACATTGCTTGTGGCTGATCCTGATATGATAGCTGAAAAAATAGCCCAGTGGGCGGAACAGGCGGGCGGTTATTTTTTAGTCAAGTCCAGCACGCAGGTTGTAATCCGTTTTCCCTCGGATAAAATGGATGAGCTGCGCGATTTTCTTAAAAACACAGCCGAGGACGTGGTAACACTGACCAGCAAGGCTACGGATCTGCGTGAGAACTTTTTGGAAATACAGTCCGGCATTTCCAGCCGGGAAGAGATGCTGCGCAATACGCTTGTTTTTCTGGACCGTGCCGATATTAAAGGAACACTGGCCATCGAGAAAGAAGTAATCACTCTGTTAAAAGAGGTAGAGGAGCTTAAAGGAAAATTACGCAAAATATATGTTGACCGGCTGTACGCATTGGCTACTATTAATTTAAATTATTTCAAGCAGAGCATCCCACAGGATATTCCCTCTTCCTTTGATTGGATTAACAGCATTGATTTTTATAAGTTCATTCAGGAGGGCTTTTAAGCGTGTTCTTTGCAAACTCTAAATTGAAATACATTATTATAGCGGGAGTCCTGATTGTTGTTTTAACCGCGTGTTCGGATTTTAAAATTGAAAAACCTGATGGTTTTGCGGAAGTGGTAGTAGATTATTATAAAAGTGGTCATGTGCTTTATAAAGCGGTGAGTCCGGAGGGAATTCTTTTAAAAGTAAAAAAAGTAGAGAACTACCCCCGTATGGAACTCAATTTTTGGACAAAGGCGCTTATGAGCCAGTTACAAAAAGAGGGCTATACCGTAATTGGTGAGGAACAGCGTTTCGAGACTACGCAGAGAGAGGGTGTTTATTTTAAATGGGGACTTCCTTACGGTAATGCATCCTACATATATCTTACATCTTTAATTGTATATGAAAATGAAATACTCATTACGGAAGCTGCGGGCGAACAATCAATTTTTAAAGACTATGAAGATGCCATTATTATGAGTATGCAGAGTATTTCTTATAAATAAAAAGACTTGTCTATAACTGAAGATATCCGCCTTCCAAATTACTCATTGGGGGACGACAATTTATATCTGGCGCAGTAATTCCTGTGTAAAAATCCCATATAAAGATAACCGTCCTGTTCAAATACGGCGGTTATTTCATAAATTGTTTCCGCTTTTGGATCGTGCAGGCTTTTAATTATTTCCCCCTGTTCGTTGAGCGCCAGGACAAGGCCATAAGGATATGGCTTGGGCCAAAGAAAGCGGGGCAGTTTGGATAGCAGAGATTTTATAAAAGTATTGGGGTGCATTCTGTCCATGATGTCATTCCTGATGGTAAACATGGCCATCCAGAAGATCATAGAGATAGTTGGCTTGATCGAACTTATAACTTGCGTCGATGAAATAAATTTTTCCGTCTGAAGCAATATCCAGATCGTCTGTAAATTTAAAGGCAATGCCTTCCGCCTCTGTGGTGAGCACGGTTACCTTGCCCTCTGTATCTATTGAAAGCAAGCCCTTATACGCATCACATACTATAAGATTCCCCTGCCTGTCGAACATCATGCCCAAAGGCCTGCCTCCGGTCTGGCTGAACTGCTCCACACTGCCGCCCGGCTTAATACGGAGAATTTTTCCGTCCTGTGTGCCGCCGTAGATATTGCCTGCTTTATCGATGGCAATAGTCTCAGGACCGTCAATCATACCCTCGGCTATGCGCTCGGCTTTGACAAGAAGTCTGTTGGGCTTAAGCACGCCGGTAAGTTCCGGCTTTTGTGGGGGATTGTAGGCAACCGGGTCAACAGGAGAGGGTATGAGAATAAAAATGAGAACTCCCACAAGCAAAAATAACATAATAAGTGAGATTATGATTAATACTTTTTTCATAGTAAAGGTTCCTCTTATAATAAGCTTTTTATCAATTATTGGAAAATAATTATTTCTCTTTCGGCGAATCCGACTCTGACACTGATTTTAATAACTTTAACATATTGCTTTTTATATCTTTATTTTTAATGTTTCTAAAATAGCCAATGAGCTTTTTTTCCTCCGGAGTTACTTTTACCTGCTGAGTTTTGTCTGAAGCATATTGTATATGAGGTTCTGAGATTTTTTGCGATATAAGTTTTTCAAGCAGTGCGTGGGGAGTGATTTCCAACGCTTTTGAAACTTCTATAAAACGCAGAATGCTTATCTGCGATTCGCCTTTTTCATACTTTTGAATCTGCTGATAGGATACATCGATTTTCTCCGCCAGCTGGCCTTGAGTCAGGCCCAGCTGCATGCGAAGCTGTTTTATAGTTTTACCTAAATTCAGAAGATTCATAATATTCTATATAGTGCTTTTATTTTTTACTATGAAAAGCTTAAAATATCTACTAACTAAAAAATGTGTAATAATATTGATAAACACAACTAAAAATGGTATTATAAATTAAAGTTTAAAAGGAGAAAAAGTAAAATGCAAAAGAGAATATTGGTGGTTGATGACAGCGAAGTGATGCGTTCTCTTCTAAAAAGGCATCTGCTGTTTCCGGTCTGCCAAACAGATACTGCCGAATGCGGAAGCAAGGCATTACAACTGGTTAAAACCAACATCTATGATGTCATTATTACGGACTTTCACATACCTGATATGCAGGAGGCCCAACTTATAAAAGAACTAAAAAAGCAGTGTCCGGAGATTCCTATTATAGTAATGTCAGGGGGCTTGGTGGGAAACGAGGATAAGCTCTCTCAACTTGGTGTGTATAAGTTCTTTGAAAAACCGATTAATGTAAAAGAATTAAAAAAAGCAATAACAGGAATTTTATTTTGTTAAATATTATAATTTCTTATTGACTCGTTGTTTTATTTTTATTAAACTAAACATGTGTTAAGTATTAAATAAAAATGAAAACATACTCCAAACTAAAAAATATTCCTGCTTACGATCGACCCCGCGAAAAGCTCTTAAAAAGGGGTGCTCCATGTCTTTCGGATCAAGAGCTCTTATCCATTCTGGTAGGTAATGGAGTAAAGGGTAAAGATGTATTTAAGGTGGCCGGAGAAATCGCAGTAAAAATAAGCGGCGACTTTAATGCTGTAAAACGGATTGATGAATTACAAAGCATACAGGGAGTTGGACCGGTAAAGGCAGCCCAGATAGCTGCTGCTTTTGAGCTGGTACAGAGATATCTTGTCAGAGATAAACGCACAATTACTTCACCTCATGACCTCATGCCTTTTGTGGAAGAATTATGCAGTAAAAAGCAGGAGTATTTTGTAACTGTTACTATTGACGGTGCGTCTTGCCTGATAAAAAAGAGAGTTGTGTTTATTGGTACACTCAATCAAAGTTTGATTCATCCCAGAGAGGTTTTTGTCGATGCGATTGCCGACCGGGCCAAAGGAGTGTTTTTGGTTCACAATCATCCGTCAGGAAATTGTAAACCAAGTGTGGAGGATATCTCTGTTACCCAGCGTCTTGTTGAAGTAGGTGATATTATAGGAATAGAAGTAATGGACCATATAATTTTAGGTAAGACCGAGTATTTTAGTTTTATAGAGAATAAGATCATATAATTAAACAGCAGCCTGATGGTTCATGGGACTCGCCCAATAAAAACAAATATAAATACCCTGATGTTAATTATAGTCTGATTGAAACATGGAAACAGTTTCGTTTTCTCATTCAAAAGTATGAGTTTACCAACAAGGTCCCGGCAATTAAACAGGCTTCCGAATATTTATTTTCATGTCAAACTGCAGAAGGGGATTTCCGGGGTATTTTAGCCGGACAGTACGCCATGTACTATTCCGGTACCATAATGGGGCTTTTGATTCAAGCAGGCTACCAGACTGATCCCAGAATAGAAAAGGGTTTCCAATGGTTACTATGCACGAGACAGGATGACGGCGGCTGGGTTGGCTGCTTGAATATCAGGAGTCAAGCAGCTTGTGGAAAAATTCCTATTCCAAAATACACAAAGCCACTATGACCGAAAAGGCCAAACAGGTTCAGCTGTGGATCAGTTTGGCAATATGCAGGATATTTAAGAGGTTTAATTAACAGTTAACCATCTTAAATGCATGTAAACTTTCTGTTTTCTCGGCAGGGCTGTTAAAAAAACCGAACCAATCGCATATTTCAGCTCCGAATTCAAGAAAGGCGTTATATTTGGCTGTTATAACATGCTTATCTCGGACGATGTCTTTAGCCAGATAATTTTTCCTTGGGAACGGATCCTCCATGTTTTGGGAGACAAAAAAATCTTCCGTAAGGGTTGTTGTATAGTGTGCATTATTCAAAATACCGGCACGGGCCAGAAAAATAGGGCCGGCACAAATCGCGGCCAGCAATCTCTCTTGTTTATGCAGCATCCTTATAAGTGCATAGAGATCCTTGCAGTCGTCATGACGGAAGCCGCCCGGAATAATTAAACCTTCAAGGGTAGGCTGCTCGATAATATCTCGTACCCGTTTTCCCGCTCTATAGATTAATCCTGAGCAGCTTGTTTTAGCGGAACCGTCGGAAGATATGGTCATGATTTGTTTGTTTTTATCTCCGGGACCTTGAGACAGTACATGACAGGCATATGTAACTTCCCAATCTACCATTTCGTTATAAATGTAACAGGCGATTATTCCCATAGTTTCTTCTCCTTTATAAATCAGATAATATGGTTTAATACAGATGCTTTACCCATGATTTCGCATTTGCACAATCAGTATCATCAGATTTGCCTTTTGCTGTAACAGCAGTTTTATAAGCGTCCGGCCTGTTCTTTTTAAGCCAAAGCAAAACCTCGGGATTTTTATTTTCCCCCCTACAGTGCCGGGTTCCTCTAACAACCGCTCCGCGTTTTGCTAAGAAAGGTAGAGCCACTTCCAAAAAACGCTGTGGCGAAGCTGAGTCCATGGGTGCGGCATGAGTATAAAAAAGGGCGATATTTTTTTTATTGAGATCAGTGCTTAGAAGTAATTTCTTAACAGGATCGGGAAGGTTGTTGCCGAAAATAGGAGTTCCGATAATGATAAGATCATAGTGTGCAATATTTTCTATAGAAGCATCTTGAATGTCAATCAATTCCGCATTTTGCTTAAAAACGCACACCAGGGCGCGGGCAATCTTTTTGGTATTGCCTGTTTCTGAATAATACAATACCGCTGTTTTCATGATTTAACTCCTTTTATGTAATTACAGATTTCTTATAAAATAATAATAATAGACGGACCTCAAAAAAAGAGAGGATAATCAATGAAATTCGGAGAATCATCAATTGTGATTGCGATAGGCAGAGGGGCTCAGACCATAGCTGCGCTTGAAAAGGTGGCCGAAATGGGATATGTCAGAAAAACCGATCCTGTCGGAGATCTCCTGGACTGAACAGTTTGTATTACGCAGCATATTACCGGCAATGCGCAGACGGACTTTGGTAAGCAGAGGTATCATATATACACTCGTTAAATCTATAATATATTAATTGAATGAGGAAATTGCAAAACTCAAAATATATTAAGTTAGTAAAATATTTATTCTTTATACCATAATAAGTTAGCAATTTCCATTTTAGGAGCTTCTTGCAAAAATGTTATTTTTGCAAGAAGCTCGAATGATAAATAATTTAATTCAAGAACACAAGTGCCCAGTTTGTAAGTGTTGCATTTAAAATTAAAAATGTTGAAAATAATTTGTGACGCTGTATAATAAATTCCAAAATGATAGGAAAATGTAAATATATTATTGTGCTGATTGCATGCTTAAGCTGCCTACCCTTATTCTCTACAGGTCCGTCAAGTATTTCGGTCAGGATTATCCCCATTGCCCGCAATACTGCGGGGCAAATACTGTGCAAAACAAGTTATACCTGTACAACAGGTGCCCAAATGCCCATGCCCATCTATTCTCATCTTTGTGTGGTTTCCGTTGAGGGAATTATCGAAATTAAAGAGTTTGCTAATTTTGATCCTGATTATAGCAATTATGATGACATGTTCGATGAGTTAAATAGTTTTTCTCGACAGTTAGATGAATTAACCCTTAGTTCAGAAAATGATGTACTTGAATACTTCAGAGAAAAATATGATTTTACTATACCGATTGAAATAAAGGAGAATGAGTATGAGGAGATTATCCTGGAACAAAGCGATTATGAAAACGCCCAGGTTGTTTCAACAGGAAACCACAGTTCAAGTAACCTGCCCAGCCCTAAGATCCAGGTATATTATAGGTATGAAAACATTTATTATATTGACGGCATTCTTATTCTAAAGAATAGAGAATAGCAGCACGATTATGGCGAACTCAGACAACATTGTTGATTACTATGGTTATTCAATTTAGAAACTAAGTATAAAAAGAAATAAAGTTATTCAAAGGGGATTGTTTATGAAATATATTACTATCTTTTTGTTTTGTATTCTTATAATAGCAGGAATTGTTTTCGGAGAAGGTCAGGGTAAAGGAGTAACTGTGACTAACGGTGAAGTAGAAGTGCTCCATTGGTTGACCGATAGCAGAGACGCTGCTGCTATAGCTGTACTGAAGCAATTATTGGAAGATGAAGGATATTTAACAGATCTTAACGATGTTGCTCAAGCTGAAGAGTGGGATAAGCTTATACCCAAAGTTGTTGCTGACATTATGAAGTATAAAGAGAATTATGTGGCTGTTCCGGTATATATACATAGGATTAATTGGATGTGGTGTAATCCTGGAGCTTTTGAGAAGGCAGACGCTGAGATTCCCGAGACCTGGAAATAATTTGAAGTAGCAGTAAAGAAAATACAGAAAGCAGGATTTATTCCGGTGGCTTGGGGCGGTCAACCGTGGCAGGAGACTACTGTATTTGAAATGATCGTAGCTGGGACCGGCGGTTCTGATTTCTACAGGAAAGCTATGGTAGAAGCCGATCCGGAAGCTTTGAATAGCCCTACAATGGTGAAAGTGCTCGAAACCTTTAAAATGATCAAGCAGTACACCGATCCAGGTGCACCGGGGCGAGATTGGAACCTGGCAACCGATATGGTCATCAAAGGTGAAGCTGCCATGCAGTTTATGGGTGACTGGAACAAAGGTCAGTTTGAAGCTGCCGGTAAAGAACCGAATGTTGATTATATTGTAACATATGCTCCGCAAACAAGAAGACAATTCATTTTTACTGTTGAAAGTTTTATCATGTTTAAGGTCGATCCAAAGAATCAAGAAGCTCAAAAAGCCATGGCCTGTTTAATCATGCAGCCTCAATTTCAGGAAGTCTTCAACATAAAGAAAGGCTCGATTCCAGTTCGTATGGAGATGCCTGATGATTCTTTTGATGAAATATCACGTCTTTCCATGAAGGATTATGTTACCAGTGCCAAAACCGGTGATTTGCTCCCTATCCTGACACACGAAATGGCAGTTATGCCTGACATTAGGATAACAATTCTGGATGTGGTCACTCATTTCTTTAACTTCTGATATGACAACAGAAGATGCAGCTGTTCAACTTGTACTTCGCTTGGAAACTATTAGAAAGGAGATATGATGAAAAAGATAATTGATTATTATGGTGATTTTAATGAAAAAGACAGGCTCAACTGCAGCTTTGGTCAGATTGAGTTTATACGCTCGCAGCAGATAATAGTGTGCTATCTGCCCAAAGCACCCGCAGTAGTTTTAGATGTGGGCGGAGCGGCGGGTAGATATTCCTGCTGGCTGGCCGGGTTGGGGTATGAGGTGCATCTCATTGATCCTGTGCCCAAGCATATTGAACAGGCAAATATTGATGGTTTGCACTCAGGCTATTACCGAGATCCTGAGTTTAGAAAAATAATGAAGCAGGATTTGCAGGATGGTCAGCATCGAAATCCCACAGGAAATGAACTATACTTCACCGATGCCTTTTTTCAGCATCCGGATGAGCTGCGTTCTGAAATGGAAGAGGCCGGTTTCAAGCATGAAGCTACAATTGGTATTGAAGGAATAAGCTATATGATGCGGGATTTTGATACTATTTGGGATACTAATGAGTACCGGGAATTCTTATTAGATATAATTCAGCGTCTTAAGTGTGAGCCGACTTTGATTGGGGCAAGCCCCCATATTATGGGAGTTGCTTACAAAAAGTAATAAAAAAAATTCCCAATTTAAATCAAATATTACTATAATAAATAGCAGCTGGTGCGCTTTTATAGATGAAAAAAACAAGTTCATTAAGGGTGTATACTGATCTGTCTCTCCCCAAAAACAGAATTGTAATTCATCCCAATGATGGTTTTGATTTAGGTTTAACCGATAAGAGTAAATTGTATTCCATATATTTAAACGCTCAAGACAGGAATGCTGCTGCAAGTGATGCATATGTACATGGATACATTATTTTGGACAATAACTGTAATTCGGGTACTGTAAATATCAATACAAAGATCTGGAAAAATATCGGCAAACCCCATAAAGCAGTACTAGCCTGTAAAGGCAACAGTGTATTTTTAATAACAAATACCTAGATCTATGTTTATCTAAGATTGGTGCTTTGGCAGGTTTGGAAATGCTTATCGATGAGACTCAGACAGGTCGTGATTATAATTTCTTGTCCTACATTTTTCCCTGATATATAATCGATGATGGTTTGTACCGCATGAGCTGCAAGTAATGAATAGTTTTGGCGCATGGTTGTAAGAGCAGGGACAAACTCCGCTGCCATAAAGATATCATCGAATCCCGTGATGCTATAGTCCTCCGGAATCCTTAAGCCCTTGTTTAAGACAGCCCTCATCGCACCAAGGGCCAGGATATCATATATTTAATATGATCTTTATGAAGACTCATTACTTTAATGGTATAATACGAATTTATTTGCTGTCAAGGATAAATATAATTGCATTTAGAATGAAAAGATATTAAAATTTATTTGCTTGCAGAGATAAATTATTACCTAAGAAAGAAAATAAAGATTAGATGGATCGATCGAATATCGGTGGTAAATTACTTTTATCTCTTTTTCTCTTTGCTTTAATTTTTTCTCTTGCCTCACTGGTAATCTTAAGGTTTATTACATTTCTGCAAACAACATTAATAAAAATTTTATTAATTCTGGCCAGTATATTGTCCTGGCTGGCTGTGCTATTTTATTATAGAAAGTATGTTGCCAGGCAGGAAGAGGGTCTTCCGCTTTTTGAAAAAAAGTTTGAGGAAGTATCCTCCGCTCTTTTTGAATTTGGTGCAGGGAACTTGGCTGTATCAATAACCCCGCTTATAAAGCTCCCGCAATCACAGCTAAATAAAAACTAGGCGGCATTAATTAATAGTATTATTACGGAATTCAACTCAATCACAGCTGTTCCTTCAAAGCGTTTATGCTTTACCGGCAACAATGGGTATCAGGAAGGTCGGATTATGGGCAAAGAAATTGCCCGGCTTTTAAATGGTAAAGGAGAGATCCTCATTATTATTCCCTTCTTTACGCAGATAAATCATGTTCTGCGCTGCAAGGGATGTATTAATTTTCTGAAAGATAATTTTCCGAAAATAAAGGTGCTGGCCGTAATAGAAGGACACGGAGCAAGAGATGTAGTAAAAGAACTCATGCCGGGGCTGGTTGATAAGTATCCGACGGCCGATATGATTTATATTACAGATGGATTTACTCCTTTTACAGGATGTCAGGTGTTGGAGAGAATAAAAAATAAATTTCAGGTAAAGATTGTTACCCATGATATACACGAAGAAAATGTTTTATATTTAAAAAAAGGGCTTATTAAGGTAATAATCGGTCAAAAAGCCGTTGCTCAGACCTATAATTCGCTCGTTCATCTTTATAATAAAATAGAAGCAGACTGGAAACCAATCAGCCGTAAACTCAATTTAACACCTATTGTATGTACGCTTGAAAACTACAGAGAGTATTGGGATGAAAGCCGGCAGGTAAGAGAGCTGACAAATCATGAATACAGTGAATTTGCGGTTCCTGTTGAGCGTACATCCGAAACACGGCTCAAACTGGGTTTGATAATTCCCGGCGAAGAAGTTATTTTTGCTTTAAGTAAAAAGGGCGGCATGGAGGCCGCTCAAAAACTTTCATCTAAAAATGTTGATGTGGAGATTATTACGGTGTTTAAAGACTGGGAGGAATTCGGGCAGGTGGAATTGTTCGGACCCATTATTCAAAGCATGGTCAGAGAGGGTTATCACGGCATAGCAGTATGTGTTTTTGATCCCAGAATTATTCCGGAAATAAATAAAGCAGTGGATGCCGGTGTTCCGGTAACAACCTACATTGCAGAGCCTTTGAATTTTAGAGAGGTTATTTTATATATTGCGGATAATATTGAAATGCTTTCGGATAAAAGTCAGGGCCTCGCTACTGCCGCGGACGAGTCTGCCAAAGCAAATACACAGATAAGGGGTGTCGTAACAAAAATTCAAAGTGGGATTGAAACACAGGAAGATAAGCTAACAACTACAAACCTTACTCTCGAAGAGCTTAATCAAAGCATTGGCAATATTAATAATGTCGTCAAAAAATTTACGGATTCTATTCTCAATATCACCCAGGAGTCGCAGCAGGGAATGGGTGCTATTTCTCAAAGCAATCAATCGGCTCAAAACTTACAACAGTCAATAACGCAGATAAATGAATCTATTACCAACTTGAATGAGAAGTTTGGGCAAATCAGTACGATTATAAAAACTATCGAAGATTTTGCGGCAAATACCAACGTGTTGGCCATAAACGCATCGATTCAAGCCGCAAGAGCAGGTCAGGCGGGTAAAAGCTTTGCTGTTGTTGCCCAGGAGGTACGGGAGCTGGCCGGACAATCCACAACTGCTTTGGAAAACATTAAACAGATAATTAGTGAGATTCTTACAAACATGCTGTATTTGGTAAAAGAATCAGAGAATAACCTCACAGAGGTTGCCAACAATTTTGAAAGGGCTTTTACTGCAAAAAATGCTTTTGAAAATATATCCGGTTTGCTCATACATAGTAAAGAAGAGATTAAAGTTATCATCCAAGTTATGGAAAAGATTAATGATACTACTCAGGTTGTTAAAACAACAATGGGAGATGTAAAAACCTTTAATAGAGATAATGTTTTTAATATTCAAGAAATCGCTTCATCATTAAAAAAGATTGATGATCAGGCAAGGCTCTTTCACAAACTGCCGCAACCTTGTTTGAAATGGCGAAAAACCAGGATCTGCTTATATCACAGCTTACCCTGGAAGAGGAAGAAAAAGAGCCTAATTAGCACATATCCTTTTATCCTGCTAAAATGGTATGAAGATTATTTGAAAACATTTAGATAATATTTTATTCCACATTACGCGCCATAACCTCCGCCGCCCGGCGTCCATGATAAATTGCACGAACAATTAAAGAAGCTCCGATATCAGCGTCACCCGCCGTATATACACTGCCTACCGAGGTAGCGTAATTACCGTCGGTTTTTATATTTCCGCGTTCATCGTATTTTATACCGAGATCCTGCAGCAGCTTGCTGTGCCTCACGTGCAGAAATCCCATAGCGAGAATTACCAGATCCGTATCCAGCGAAAATTCAGATCCGGGAACTTCTTTCATCCTATACTGTTTGGTACGCGGATCCTGTTCCCACTCCACTGAAACACAGTGAGCTTTGGCAACTTTTACTCCACGGCCGGTAAACTGCTTGGTCAAAACGCTCCATTGGCGCTCGCATCCTTCTTCATGTGAAGAAGCGGTACGCAGGATGTTGGGCCAGGCCGGCCATTCGGGATTGGAGGGCTCTTGCCATTCACGCGGTTTGGGAAGGATTTCAAACTGGTGCACCGATGCCGCGCCTTGACGGTTTGCGGTACCGATACAGTCGGCACCCGTATCTCCACCGCCGATCACGAGCACCTTCTTAGCCTTAGCAGAGATTATTTCGTGTTCCTTGAGATCACCGGTTAGGTATTTGTTCACTTTGGTTAAATAATCCATAGCATAATGGATATTATCCAAACCCCTGCCGGGAACCGAGAGATCTCTGGGAACGCCTGCTCCCAAAGCCAACAGGATGGCATCATATTTCTGCTTTATATAACGGGCTGAAAGGTCCTCGCCGATAGTGGCGTTGGTTTCGAATATAACTCCTTCTGCTTTCATCTGCTCCAAACGGCGGTCCAGAACATCTTTTTCCAGCTTAAAATCAGGGATGCCGTAACGTAAAATTCCACCGATTCCGGAGTCCTTCTCAAAAACAACCACAGTATGACCACGGCGGCGCAATGCTTGAGCAGCGGCCAAACCGGCCGGACCGGAGCCGATGACGGCGATTCGCTTCCCCGTCTCAAAAGGCGGCGGCATGGGCACAACCCAGCCCCGCTCAAAGGCGGTTTCGATTATGGCCAGCTCAATCTGTTTTATACTGACCGGACTGGAGTTGATAGAGAGCGTGCAGGATGTCTCGCAGGGAGCAGGACATATTCTTCCGGTAATCTCAGGCAGATTATTGGTCATCTCCAGCCTTTCATAAGCTTCCTGCCATTTACCTCTATAGACCAGATCGTTCCATTCAGGTATTAGATTGTAAACCGGACAGCCGAGTGCGTGGCAAAAGGGAATACCGCAGTCCATACAGCGCACGCCCTGTTTTTTTAGTTCCTTTTCCGGCTGTAAAAATGTGAATTCCTTATAATCCTTAAGCCTGTCTTTGACCGAGCGATAGCCGAAGTTTTTACGCTGGAATTCCAAAAAACCCGTTGCCCTTCCCATCAGCCGAACACCTCCTCGGTTACCGCCACAACTTCACTTTCTTTGGACTCCTGTTTTTTAAGACGTTCAAGGGCACGTCGGTAGTCGATGGGCATAACCTTTACGAACTGCATGATCACTTCGGTCCAGTCTCTTAAAATACGTGCGGCGTATTCGCTTTCCGTATACTTTACATGATTTTGAATGAGCTCGTACAGTTTAGCCTGCTCTTGAGCTGCGGTAATGGGCTCAATATCCACCATCTCCAAATTGCATTTGGTATCGAACAGCTGATCCTGATCCAGTACATAAGCAATCCCGCCGCTCATGCCCGCGGCAAAGTTAATACCCGTATTACCCAATACTACGACAATCCCGCCGGTCATATATTCACAGGCATGATCGCCCACGCCCTCTACGACGGCGACAGCACCGCTGTTGCGTACCGCAAAACGCTCACCTGCCATACCGTTAATGAAGGCCTCTCCGCCGGTGGCGCCGAAAAGATTGACATTGCCGGTAATTATGTTGTTCTGAGGTCTGAAAGTTGAGCCGCGGGGAGGATAAATAATAAGCTTACCGCCGGAAAGACCCTTGCCGAAATAGTCGTTGCTATCACCTTCTAGTTCAAATGTAATCCCCGGTGCCAGAAAGGCGCCGAAACTTTGCCCTGCGGAGCCGGAGAAATTGCAGTAGATTGTATCAGGGCCAAGCCCCTGTTCACCGTAGCGTTTGGAGATTTCGGCGCTTAAGCTAGCACCCACGGTTCTGTTGTTATTGCGGATGGGCGCGAAGAGTTTTACGGGAGTTCCCTTTTCCAGTGCAGGCTTAGCTTGAGTTATTAATTCACGATCTATTGCAAGGCTGAAATCATGTTTTTGTTTATCGGTACAATAGAGGGTGCTGCCTTTGCTAAGCTTCGGTTTGTAAAAAATATGAGAAAAATCCAGTCCTTTGGCTTTCCAGTGAGTTAAAGCACTATCTTTTTCCAGGAGTTCTACATGGCCTATCATCTGTTCCATGGTTTTAAAACCTAATTCGGCCATCAGTTCCCGTACGTCCTGAGCAATAAATTTCATAAAATTGATCAGATGTTCGGGTTTGCCCTGGAAGCGTTTGCGTAATTCCGGATCTTGAGTCGCCACGCCTACCGGACAGGTATTGAGGTGGCATTTTCGCATCATGATACAGCCCAAGCTGATTAATGACATGGTACCGAAACCAAACTCTTCCGCGCCTAACAGAGCAGCGATTACCACATCTCTGCCGGTTTTTAATTTACCGTCGGTCTGCACACGGATACGGTTGCGCAGTTTATTGAGTACCAATGTCTGTTGTGTTTCGGCCAGTCCGATTTCCCAGGGAATTCCCGCATGTTTAATCGATGAGATGGGAGAAGCACCGGTGCCTCCGTCATGGCCGCTTACTAATACCATATCGGCTTTGCCCTTGGCAACACCCGCGGCTACCGTGCCAACACCTACTTCAGCAACCAGTTTTACGGAGATCCGTGCAGTAGGATTTGCATTTTTTAAGTCATAGATAAGCTGAGCCAGATCTTCTATAGAGTAGATATCGTGATGAGGTGGGGGTGAGATAAGCATGACGCCGGGGGTTGAATGGCGTACCCTGGCAATTATTTCGTTTACTTTATAACCCGGTAGCTGTCCGCCCTCACCCGGTTTAGCTCCCTGAGCCATTTTTATCTGCAGTTCTTCCGCGTGAACCAGGTAATTGCTTGTTACTCCAAAGCGCCCTGATGCCACCTGTTTTACTTTGCTCATGGCCAGATCACCGTTAGCAAGAGCTGTGTAACGGGACTCGTCTTCGCCCCCTTCTCCGGAGTTACTCATGGCTCCGAGGCGGTTCATGGCGATGGCCATGGTTTCATGAGCCTCTTTACTGATTGAGCCGAAAGACATGGCGGAAGTTACAAAGCGTTTGATAATTGATTCTGCCGGTTCTACTTCCGCTAAGGGAACAGATTTTGCCTTTTTAAACTTAAAAAGTCCACGCAGAGTACAGAGGTTTTTACTCCCGTCATCTATAAGCGCGGCATACCTTTTATAAAGAGCATAGTCGTTTTCCCTTACGGCTTTTTGGATTGTAGTAACAGCTTCGGGAGTGAGGATGTGATTCAAAGAATGTGCGCGGTAATGAATATCGCCCCCGGAGTCCAGATACAACTGCTTAAAGCGGTCGGCACTAAAAGCAAGACTGTGCCTGGTCAGGCATTCCCCGGCAATTGTCTCTAAGCCCACACCTTCAATCCGTGAAGGTGTACCGGGAAAATAGGAATTAATAACTACGGAATTTAATCCCACTGCTTCAAAAATCTGGGCGCCTTTGTAACTTCTTATGGTAGAAACACCCATTTTGGACATGATTTTTAATAAGCCCTTTTTAATAGCTGTAATATAGTTATCAAATGCTGTTTCGGTCTTTAGATCCTCTGCCAAATCACCGTTTTTATTTAAATCTGCGATGATCTCAAAGGCCAAATAAGGATTTATGGCACTGGCCCCGAACCCTATTAAAGTGGCAAAGTGCATAACTTCCCTTGCCTCACCGGTTTCAATTATAATACCTGCCAAATGCCTTTTACCTGCGCGAATAAGATGCTGGTGTACGGCCGATACTGCCAAGAGGGCGGGCAGGGGGACTTTGGTTTCATCCACGCCGCGGTCACTGAGCATTATAAGTGAGTAACCCTGATCTACGGTAGCTTCGGCCTGCTTACAGAGTTCCGTCAGAGCTTTTTCAAAACCGTTATGTCCGCTTTCTTTAGTAAAGAATATGGGAAGCTCCGCGGCCTTAAATCCGTCGATGTCACAGTTGCGCAGCTTATCCATATCATCATTAGTGAGTATGGGATGGGGAAGTTTTAGCTGATGGCAGTGGAGGGGTGTTTCGTCCATAAGATTGTGTTCTCTGCCGATAAAGCTCATCAGAGACATCACCAGGTTTTCACGATAAGGATCGATCGGTGGATTGGTAACTTGAGCGAAAAGCTGTTTGAAATAGTTATAGAGCAGTACGGGGCGTTCGCATAAAACTGCCAAAGACACGTCATTTCCCATAGAGCTGATAGGTTCCTGCGCGTTAACCGCCATGGGTCCAAGTATCATATTAATGTCTTCCAGAGTATAACCGAAAACTTTTTGTCGTGTTTTCAGCGACTCGTATTCGATATCAACCGGACCGGGCGCTTGAAACAGGCCTTTAAGTTCAATTCGGTATTTTTCCAGCCAGCGGCGGTAGGGTTTTTGACGAGAGATCGTAGCTTTTATTTCATTATCGTAGATAATTCTTTCATGGGCCGTATCCACGAGGATCATTTTCCCGGGGGCAAGTCTGCCCTTTTGTAAAATATCCTCAGGCCCGATATCAAGCACCCCTACTTCGGATGCCAGGACGAACTTGCCGCTCTTGGTAACAATATAGCGGGCGGGACGCAGCCCATTGCGATCCAGAATGGCCCCGACTTTAGCACCGTCGCTAAAAGTAACTGCGGCCGGTCCGTCCCACGGTTCCATAACCGCAGCGTGGTACTCGTAGAAAGCCCGTTTGTCCTGGCTGATGTGATATTTCTGGCCGAAAGCCTCCGGGATCATCATCATCATAGAGTGTTCCATTGAACGGCCGCTCTGTGAGAGCAGCTCAAACACGTTATCCAGAACTCCGGAATCGCTTAATTTTGTATTGATAATGGGCAGTAGCTTTTTAATATCCGCACCAAAATAGTCGGCTTTAAGAGTTGTCTCTCTGGCCATCATTTTATTGATATTACCCCTTAAGGTGTTGATCTCTCCGTTATGAGCCAAATAGCGAAAGGGTTGAGCCAGCGGCCAGGAAGGAAAGGTGTTGGTACTGTAGCGTTGATGAATTACCGCCAAGGCACTGATAAAATCCTGGTGTTTAAGATCAAGAAAAAAATCCTGCACCTGCTGCCCCACAAACATGCCTTTGTAACAAACGGTTTTGCTGGAAAGCGAGGCAATAGAGAACTGTTCAAGAGAAAGGCGCATGGCAAGAGCTTTTTTTTCTAACAGCCTGCGCGTTACATACAGCTTTCGTTCCAGATCGCTCCCTGTTAACTCCTTGAAGACTATAAAAATCTGAGCAATAAAGGGCATGGACTCCAATGCCATCTCGCCCAGACAGGAAGGGTCGGTGGGAACGGTTCTAAAACCCAATACAGAACCGCCCTGCTTTTTCACAATCGGCTGTATTTCCTGCATTATTTTTTTTCGTTTTTCTTGTTTTTGAGGGAGAAAAAGCATGCCCACGCCGTATTCGCCTTGAGCAGGGAGTTTAATCTGTTCCAACTCTACCTGGCTTGAAAAGAAAAGATGCGGAATCTGGAGTAAAATACCCGCACCGTCACCGGTCTTTTGATCACCGCCCACGGCACCGCGGTGCACCAGATTTTTTAAAATAGTTATACCGTCTTCCACAATCTGATGGGACTTCTGTCCCTTAATGTTGACAACAAAGCCCACACCGCAAGCAGAGTGTTCAAAAGTAGGATCGTATAAGCCCTGCTTTTTCATTTTATGTATCCTTGGTATACATAATTTTCAATCATGTATAATATTCTCCTGTTCTTAAAAAAAGGCAATAGTATCATAGTTTTTTGTGAGTTTCTATAGCTATCAGAAATTTATGTTTATTGAGAAATTTCCAAAAGAATCTTTACGATGATATATAACAAATGGCTTCCTGACCTACTGCATCGGCACTTAAGAATAACTGTGAGGTATCATCAGGCTCGATTACTCTCACCACAGCGGACCAGGAAGCAGCCTGCGGCAACAGCTCCTTAAGTTTATTAGGCGTCTTTTCTATAAAATCTTCGTTAAACACGGCCATTTGGTTTTCGGGATGTATGGCAAGGTAGAGAATATCGGTTTCCACCAGATCGTTGAAAAAATGCGTGCCAAGCGAGACGTCGGGAATAAGACCTTCATGCATCTTTGCAACCTCGCAGAGTACAGTAACGGCATTGATATCCGAAAAACTGACAGGAACACCCAACGCAGGGGTGGTTGTACCCCAACGGCCGGGACCTATCAGAGCGGTTATTTTTTTGTTCTGCTCGCTTTGTTCTTCCGGATGAGTAAGCTGTCCGATTACGCGTGCTAATACATAGCACTCCTGTAGTTTAAGTTTGCTGTATGTTTCAGGCACAATATAGATAATACGATCGATGGCAGTTGCCATGCTGGTACCGATTACAGGACCCTGCGTTTTAAAAATAATTTTATCTTCGGCAATGTCTTTGGGTGCTTCTACCGCACCTGCTTCTCCCTTTACCTGAAAAGGCCTGCACTGCACAAGGTTAATACGGTAAGAATCGTGATCTATAAAATTGGCGGTAAACTCCACATCCACCGGATAGTTGTATGCATTTTGTAGAGCGGCGAGCATATGTTTCATATTGTCAATAAAATCGGTATGCTGTAACAGTTTTTCAAAATTTAAATAGTGTAAAAAAATATTTTTAAATCCGTGCTCTTTGGCGCGGCGCTCCAATTCTCGATCCTGCGATGCGAATATATCTATCGGTAGGTCCGGACTTTGGGCAACCACCTTTTCAAATTCGGTGGTGAGATTTTTATTGGCGCGGAGATCAAGCACATCAACCCGTTTTTGAGTGTATTTTCTTACATCATTGGTGTCTAGTGCAGGGCTCTTAAACGGTGCATTGAGTGCAATGAGCCTTGTATAATCATCGTCAATCCTTTCTACAGCTCTAGTGCCCAGACCGAATACCAGCCTAATCATTCCCGCTTTGGGATCGATATCCTTGCTCCACACAAAAGGATTGTAGGAAAAACCTACTCCTGCAAGCTGAGGATAATAAAGGAAGTTATAAGCCGCACCCGATACGCGCATTACTAATAAGGCCATTTGCTCATCCCTGTCCAACAATCCCCGGTGAGCTCTGTAGGCCAGGGCTTCGTAGGTTAAAGTGCTGGCGTAAACCTGGCGAACCGCGTTTATAAATGAGTCCAAACGCTCGGCCGGTGTTCCCTGGTTGGCACAAAATACGCTTTCGTATTTTCCTGAAAAGGAGTTTCCATACGCATCTTCCAACAGACTGCTGGAGCGTACTATTAATGGAGACTGACCGAAATAATCCAGCATCTCCCTGAATTGAGCAACTATTTCTTCGGGAAAGGTCCCGTTAAGAAGGCGCTCACGAACCTCTTCCGAATGGTCGCGAAAGGTTTTATGTTTTTTTAATTTTCGCCTGAGCCACCAGCAGCCGTTTTGGATGAGATAGCTGTAAAACACATCCGACCCGATAAAAAAAGAATCATGGGGTTCGAGCAATTCCGACCATTTGGGATCCTTTTTTTTGAGTATTGCCCGGGCCAAAAGCATGCCGACGGATTTTCCTCCGATAAGGCCCGACCCTACCATACGTTTTCCGATGGCAACAAGATCGCCCAGGTCAAAATATTGCTGTGCCAGTTCTAAAAGCTGTGGTTCTCTGGTAATGGCCATGCGCAGGAGTTGTGAGCAAAGCGAAGACTCCGCTTCCCCGCAGGAAGAGGAAGTCTTAGCCTTTGCCAAAACTTCAGCTGCTTTGGCAAAGGTACGGGTCCAGATATCGAGGGGCTGCATAGTGAAATCCAGCCAGGGCTGAGGAATAGAGGTCATAATCTCTGCAATAACAGCACTGTTGGACACCGGAACAAATGTATGATCCTTCCATTGATGAAGCATATACATGGTAGGGGAGTAGCGTTTATACACCTTTAATGGATGCAGATAGAGCTGTTTTTTTCTATTATATACATCAACAATAACCTGAGCGGTATTATGTATGGCCTTAATTGCTATGCTCATATGGTGGTCGCGTAAAAGAGCAAAGTAGGTCGCTGTTTCAAAATCATAAAGGTAGGGGCAGGTGAGCATAAAAAAGTTTCCCAACATGCGATCGCTGTACCAGTCTGCTACCAGATCGGACAGGCAGTCGAATACATAACAGGCACCTTTGCCGAATTTTTCGATCACATCAAAAATCGTCGAAATAAAGTTTTCAAAGCCTTCATTGGGATTGAGTTCATACACATGGGCTTTCACGCTGTCCGGCAGCAGCCAGGGGTGATCTGCAAAGCGAAAGTAGATAAGCTCCCGGTTCTCCCCCGTGGCCTCTCTACAAAAGGGATGAACAAAGGGTACATAGTTTTCAATGGAATCAACCTGGAATACAATGTTATCTCCCGGGCGAACTCCCTGAAATACTTGATCCAGCTCTTTAAGGCCGGTGCTCATTGAGGTAAATACCTTTTTCACGGGTTTCTCCTCAAAGTGAGCATAAGGCAGGTACCGTATATCACTTTCATGCCGTATTTATGACAGAGATCTATGGCTTCCTGGCTTTCGGCGCCGGGCTGCATCCAGATACGGGTAATGCCCTTTTCCTGACACTGCTTAACAATCTCCAAAGTTGCTTGCGGCGGGGTTACCACATCAACAACATCTACGGTTTTGGGAATATCTAATACACTTTGGTGGCAGGGAAGACCTTGAACTTCTCGCAGTGTCGGATGCAAAGGATATACCTCATAACCGCCGGCAATAAGATCTTTAAGGATTTTATAAGCGTATTTTGTTTCATCACGAAAAGAGCCGGCAACAGCAAAAGACTTTTGGGCTAAAAACTCCAGTACTAGTTTTTCCATGATAGTATATCCTCTATATAGATAGATATAAGGTACTAATAATAAACTACCAATGTAACGGATATCGTGAATGTTGTATAGGGAGTATGCTTTTGCTATTGGACCCGGATTACAGAGAGATTCGGGCAGTTTGCGGATTTAATCATCACATATAGCGATTTTTAAAATACTCCTTAAAATCGTGAATATAAATATTGAAGGTTTTATCTGCCGCTTTTGACAGGATAGTAAGCTTTTTCTTCAATTCATCCCATACACGGTAGTAATATCTTCGATCATGTGTCATGCGCAGATATTTCTGCCTGAGGCCGGGATTCTCTTCGGAAAGAGCACTTATTATCTCCGTTATATGGGCCAGGGTAAAATTAAGACATTCAAACTCCACCGCCTGAGCAAGAGGATATTTCCCGAATACATTCTTTACTTTGGAAATCCAGGGCAGCATGGGTGAAAAATAAGGTATTACCGGAAGACCTTGAGCCAACAACAGGTTGATTGCTTTGTCTCGTAGCGTAAAAGCAGGGCTTTTTGGCTCCAGCCTTTGTTTAAACTGCTTATCATATTTGTTGACCGTAAAATAGATTTTTGTGCAAAAACCGGCTGATAGCAAAGATGTGCATTCGGTAATGAGTGGTGAGCGGGTAAGAATAACGTAATAAACCTGGTGCCGGTTAAGGATTTCTAAGATGCGCCTGGTAAGGTTGTATTTTTTTTCGATCGGTTGGAAGCATTCGGTTGTGGAACCGAGCAGCACTGTATGAGGTCTTTTTTTAATCAGTTCTTTTTCCAGTAATTCCGCTGCGTTTACCCGGATGTCAACATAGCTGCCCCAGGGTTTGTTTTTTTTACTCACAACCCTGTTTGAGCGCACATAACAGTAACTACAGTTGAACTTACACCCCATAAAGGGATTAATCACATATTCACCCAGATTGATGGCCGTGGGATTAAGAATGCGTGTTATATTTACTTCATTATACTCAATCATTTTTCAATTAAATTTCCAATATAGGCGTTTGTGTATTTTATTCCATGGCTTTTCAGTGTTTCCGCGAAGATGCGCATACGGTTTAAGGACTTTGGTGCAGTTTTATAATCCGCACTTTTTTCGGCCCTGGTTCCCTCGTAGTAGGTAAAGGGATTAAGTTGTTCAATCTTGGGAATAATCTCTTGATTTTTAATTACAAAATCAATGCTCTTTTTGAACTCTCGCTCCGACTCATCAGGATAGCCCACAATCAGACTGATGCCAAAGCTAAGATCAGCTTTTTTTAATTTGCGGAAAAACTTTTGTGCCTGCTTTACGGTAAATCCTTTATGCATTCGCTGCAATACACCGTCTGCGCCTGATTCCAGACCCACAAAGAGGTTATAGCAGCCGCTTTGTTTCATTTTTGCCAACAGACGTTCAGGCATGTCACAGCGAATTGCACACTGTGCTTCCCAATTTATTGAGCCAAAGCGGTTTATTATGGCATCACAGAGCTGTTCAAGTTTTTTAAGATCAGCGTTAATCAGTGAATCAAAAAAAATAAAATTTTCTATATCATTTTGACTTTTGTGAAAGCGGATCTCTTCTATAATATTCTTTACAGGCCGTATTCGCATACCTTTATGCAATAAGCGTTCCGAACAGAAATCACAGCGCCTTATACAGCCGCGGGAGAACTGAAGAGGAAGTACCCGTTTTTTTGGATATGAACTTAATTCCAATCCCCGGTAGGAGGGGAAACTAAGTTCGCTTAGATGGGGGAGCTGTTCAAAGAGCACCATGCTGCTTTTGCTCCGGCCGCTGAGAAATTTAGCTAGAGCAAGTTCTCCTTCTCCGACAACAATAAAACCAGCATGTTCGCAGATAAAATCAGGTATGCGCTTGTTTTCTTTAAAATACCGGCAGGCCATTTCCGGGCCGCCCAGAACAATGCGCATACCTGATTTTTTACATTTAATCAGCTTTATAAACTCCAAAGTTGTTTTAAGATTGCTTTTAAAACAGGAAAAACCGATGATATCATACTGTAGCAGCTTGTTCAGCGCTTGCTCCAATTGTTGTGAGTGGGCGGAAGTGAGTAAGGAGAACATATTTTCTTCTAAGTTTGTATTACAGCTTTTAAGCCATTCCTTTTTTAAGACAGACTCCACGAAATTATAAAAATAATTGTTAAGATCCAGCACATCCGCCTGAAGATGTAACTGGGCTAAGTAACTCTGCAAAAAGGCTATTCCTAAGGGCGGCAGGTTGGGCCAGGTGGTGGGGGGGGCTAAAACAAGTAATATTTTTGGAAACAACTGCATTAATGTATGTTTAGAGTAACAGCCAATATTTTATATATCAATAACGCTGGTTTACGGTATAATTTATTTGAGAATTTGTGGAAAAACTAATGTACTGTTGATATAATTAATATGAAAAGATAAACCTATATGTAAGGAGAAAACTATGAAGAAAAAGCTAATAATAGCTTTTATTTTATTAGTGTTTATCGTTATAACAGGTAGTGCACAGGTAAGACTGGATGTGAATGTGAGTGTGCCTATTTATAACGGAATAGATGTTGAAGGAGGTGAAGGAGTCGGTGAATTCTCTGATTATGCGTTTCTTATCCCAGATTTAATGCTCAGTTATGTAATTGATCTGGAGATGATAAAAATTGGTATCGGAGCGAGAATGATGACCTTTATTGTAGAATCCGTGATGTGGCCGAACGCTTTTATAGAACTTGATCTAGATCCATTAGTAATCAATCTAAGTTGTGGTGGTGGTGTATTTGTATATTTTGGTGTGCTTAGTGGTATATATACCGAAGTTTTCGTAATTCCGGATTTTAGCGCATATTTTAAAATAACCGAATGGTTTCATGTAGGTGGTGGTGTACTTTTATTATTAGGAGGTGAAATTTTTGGTACGGATATACTACCTTACTCGATCTATGCGCGTGCGCGCTTTAGTTTTACATTTTAAATTATAGCATAGTACTTAAAAATATTAAGAGAGCCTTAAAGGGGCTCTCTTTTTTTATAATTTATAGTTGATATGACAGTCACCTACCTTTATGGACGCTGCGGTTTTTAGAGAATACTTTTTAGATTACTAAATGATTGGATTTTATCATAATGGTTGTCATATCTATTATATCTATCTAGAAAGATCGTTTTCATACCCAGGGCTTGAGGCACTTTAATGTCGTTTTGAATATCGTCCCCGATAAAAAGTGTCTGTTCAGGGCTTACTTTGCTTTTATGAATAGCTTCCTGATATATGCTTTTGTGCGGTTTGCACCGGCCGAAGTTAATGGAAACCAGAACAAATTTAAAATAAACGGCAAGACCATGTGCTTCCAGCAGGTATTCAATACCACCTGCTGATTTAAAATTGGATACGATGCCCAGGTCATACCTGTGCGCCAGTTTGGGGAGCAGCTGTTTTACATCATCATGTACATAACAGCGGCTGTAATAGGTCTTAAGAAAGTTCCGGGAGAGTTCGGCGGCTACATCTTCAGGTGTTTTATTCTGTGCGGAGATCCGGGGATTATTTTTGCACATAATCATGAAGCGGTCCAAAAAACTGTCTTCGCGTAGATCAGCATGCCGTTGGTTGAGGATGTCTCTGGCCTGGATATACTGAGTTAAAAAATCGCTGTAGTCCGGCCACAGTTTTTCAACTCCCGAACCTTCATATGCCCAAAGCGCATAGCCATCACGTGAGGGCACGGGATTCATGTCGATAAGAGTCTCCATACAGTCGAAAAGTATGTATTTAATCATGACCATTCATTACTACTTTTTTTGATAGCTGTCAAATAAACTCGCGAGTAAATTAGACAGATATCGAAAAAACTCGCAATTAAAAGTGTTAGTTTAAATAATTTGTAATCTTTCCAAGCCCTCTTTTATAAAAAGCAGGGCGAATACTATGAGCACAACACCCAGCAGACGTATTATATAGATATAAGTATTGCCCGATATAAAGGTTTTAGAGGTGGCAGCAAGTAGTGCTATCGTGATTTTTGTTCCTACTATGCATATATAAAAACCGACCAAAAAGAGTACGGGTCCGGTCCAATGCACTTGTGCGGCTGCTACCAGCAGGGGAGCGCCTACCGTAATCCAGAACAGGTAAGGGTGAGGATTGAGCAGATTGGTAATTATACCTTTACGTAACGAATGTGCCTGCTTGCTGGGTTTATCCGCCGCTACTTTTTTTACTCGTATGCTCTCGATACCCAAATAGATAATATATCCCGCTCCTATGAAAGCCAGTATGCCCAGTACCGGCTCATAGCGGCGGAACTGCAGAAGCACAAACACGCAGAGCAGGATGATAGGAGTGTCTGTAAAAAGGGGAGAGAGCGCCACCCGTATTCCATGAGCTCTGCTGTGGGTAAGGGTTTCTGTGATTACCAGGGTTAAGAGCGGGCCGGGGGCAATACCCGCCGCCAGGCCGAACAGCATACCCTCAGCTAAATACTGTAAACTGTCTGCTGCCATTTATCTATTATGTATAGAGTGAACGAGGTTTTTTTGCAAGTATAGGAAAGAGAAATCACAGTTATCAATATATAGTAGCAATTGGTACTCCTCACCAATTCATACTAAAGTATGATTGAAATACTTCACGGACAGCACTATTATAAACAACAACTACTATAAAAGGAGAAAATTATGGAAAGACTATTACCATGGGGTCTTGGGTCTATCTTATTCCCGGTGCTCTCTTATTTTTTATTTTCTATTGTGCTTATAATCTTTATTTTAATTAAATGGCGTATGGATCATGATAAAGAACATAAAGATCCCCAAGTTGGGCTAAAGGTTCTGCTTTATTACTTTAAAACCATCGCCCTGCACTTAATGCTTGCCAGTGCTGTGTCTACAATTATAAGCATATTCACAGATACTTTATGTGACAGCTATTCTTTTCCGCTCGCCTTATGTGCGGTCGGAGTGCTTATTTATGCGGCCCATTTGGTTCTGATAATAATGTTTACCAATAGAAGCAGCTTTCCCACGGTTGCCAGGTATTTTACCGCCTACAACATATTTATCGCAGGAGTTGCTACTATAGTATCTGCTATTATGAGTATTATTTTCCTGGTTGAAGGAGATTATGATTCTCTAAATATATCAGGCGCGGCGGTTATTGTATATTCGATAACATGGGCAGTGCAACTGATTATTTTATTTAACATCCCGTTGTTCAAGAAGCTGAAGAAACAGTAATACCTAAAAGAAAGCAGCGGTTTTCATAGTTAAACCTCACCATCTTTGAATAAAAGTGTCTCGTGTACTACAGGCATGAGTTCGCTTATTTTTATGTTCTGCGGACACTTTTCTTCACAGAGCGCACATTCCGTACAGGAACCTGCTTGTTCGCTTTCCTGTGTATGCCAGTTGTAATGAGCTTTACCAAAAAACAGATTATTGTATGCCTTGGCCTGATTATAGAGATCAAAATTACGCGGAATATTAACTCCATTGGGACAGGGCATGCAGTATTCGCATTTGGTGCAGGGGATGGGGCTCAAACTTTCATATACCGCAGATACCTGTTTAATAACATTAAGCTGCTCTTGGCTTATCTTGTTTATACTGGGAGCCGAAGCCAGACGGACATTGTGTTTTACCTGCTCCAGGGTACTCATACCGCTGAGTACGGTAGAAACCTCAGGTTTATTCCACAGCCAGCGCAGAGCCACATCAACCGGGTCAAATCCTAAGTTATCCCAGATTTTTTTCATATTGCCCTGGGGATTGGCAAGTGTACCTCCTAAAAGCGGTTCCATCACAACTACGGCCAGACCTTTCCCTGCGGCATCTTTAAGACCCTTGGTGCCGGCCTGAAATTCCTCATTCAGATAGTTGTACTGAATCTGGCAGAAGTCCCAGTCGTAGAAATCGATTATCTGCTTAAACATCGGGTAGGTGCCGTGAAAGGAAAAACCTAAATGACTGATACGCCCGTTTTTTACGGCTTTTTCCGCCCAGCCCAGAATATCGAGTTTACGTACCTGTTCCCAGCGCGTACTGAACAGACCGTGCAGCAGATAGCATTCAATATGATCGGTTTTAAGCCGTTTAAGCTGCTCGTTAAGGTAGGTATCGCAATCACTCTGCTTTTCAATCAGCCAGCAGGGCAGCTTGGTGGCCAGTTTTACCTTACTGCGGTACTCTCCCTGAAGGGTCTTACCTAAAAAACCTTCGCTCATTTCCTTGTGGTACGGCCAGGCCGTATCAATATAGTTTACGCCGTTATCTATGGCATAATACAGCATGCGGCTTGACTCTTGTTCATCAATACTTCCGTTTTTTTCGGGAAAGCGCATGGCTCCGAAACTGAGAGCTGACACCTTGAAATCAAGCTTTCCGAACTGCCTGTAGTTTATTTTATGGCTCCTTTTTTGATTTGCCTTTTTATTAATGTAAGAAAAAAAACAGGAAACGGCTATCAGCTTTTTAATTTTAATTTGTCAGCACTGTTTGAGTAGCGTAATAATCGCATGCGGCGGAATCTGTGTTTCGGTACTCTGATCGCTTACTCGTATCTCAAAGGGCAAAGCGGAGTCGCTGCAGTTTAATACCACAATTGCAATACTGCCGTCTGGATTTTTAAATGCGGTAGTTTCAAGCTCATTGTATGTAGAACTGCAGAGTATGCGTACGGCACCCGGACGAACATATTTACTAAAATGCCCCATATAGTAAAACGAGCTTTGGTAATGGATTTCAGCTTTATTCTCATCTACAATTACCGGAGCATCGCAGTAATTATCCGCGTGATTCGGACCGCCATGCGAATTAAGCACCATATTCCAGTCAACCCAACCCCCGGCTCCGTTATTTATATCATTAATAATATTATATGCGTATATTTCACCTCTATCCCAGGCACCCAATTTTACACCGCCTTCGATACAGGCCTCTGTGAGCAATAGTTTTTTTTCAGGATATGCTTGGTATGTTTTTAAGACATTTTCGAAATCGTCACCTGAGTACCAATGGAATCCTATTCCCCATACATAGCGGGCAGCGTTACTGTCGGAAAGCACTGTTTTCGCTCGTTCAAAAAGTAAATCCCGATTATGATCCCAGATAATTATTTTTATATTCTGTAATCCGTCCTTTGTTAATCTTGGTCCTAAATAGTCCCGAACAAAATCACGTTCCTCCTCTGCCGTATAGCGGCAGGAGTCCCAAATTTGAGTGGCATCCGGCTCATTCTGTATGGTTATTCCCCAGATGGGAATTCCATCTTTTTTATATGCTTTAATATACTTTGAAAAAAACAACGCCCAGGTTTCTCTGTACTCAGGTTTCAGATTACCGCCATTGTTCATTTGGTTGTTGGTTTTCATCCAGGCAGGGGGGCTCCAGGGAGTAGCAATCAAGCGAAATTGAGCCCCCTCTGTTGAAAAGGCCGATTTGATAAAAGGGATTAAGCATTTTTTATCTCTCCTCATATCAAAATGTGCTAACTCCCTATCTCCCGCTACGTCGTCGTAGGAGTAGTTTTCCAGAGAAAAATCACAACTATTAATATGTGTTCTGCACAGCGAATAAGCTATTCCCTTTTGCGGATGAAAGTAGCTTTCTATTATCTGTAATCGCTTTTCTCTATTCAAATTATGTAGGACCGAAGCGCCGGATTCGGTAAATGCACCGCCAAAACCGATAATCTTTTGATATTTAACATCCGGGTCACATGCTATTCTTATGCTGCTTGTCAGCTTTTTCGACTCTGCTTTAAAATATATATCTTGTTTTTGGCTAAGAAGATCTCCTGTATATTTTGCAGTTTGGATTACTATAGCCTTATTCATGAATCCGTTATACTCCTCTCATGTTATATTCTATAATGTTATTTTTTTTCAACCTTTAACAGCACCGGTTGTTATACCTTTTACGATATGGCGTTGAAACAGCATATAGATAATAATAACCGGAATACACGTTATAACCACCGCGGCTAATATTTTAGACCATTCCACATAATACTTGCCGCGGAACATAACGGTAGAAAGTATTAATGTATAGTGTTTTGAGTTTGTGAGCATGAGGAGAGGAAGCAGAAAATCGTTCCAGATCCAAATTATTTGCAGGATGGCTACCGTGATATTAATCGGTTTCAAAAGGGGAAAGATAATTTTGAAAAAGGTCTGGTACTCATTACATCCGTCGATTTTGGCCGCATCTTCAAGTTCAACCGGAATAGATTTTACAAATCCGTGATACAAAAAAATAGGAAAATTTACACCGATTCCGATATATACAAATGGCAGTCCCCAGACTGAGTTGTGAATCTTTAGTAGCTTGGCCATATTAACCAATGAAATCATTATTGAGTGGAAGGGGATAAGCATGGAGGATACAAAAATGATATAAATGAAAAAGCTCAGTTTGCTCTTGGTTCTTGATAATTTGAATCCTGCCATTGAAGCAAATATTACAATTCCCAGCACACTGACACCGGTAATAAAAGCCGTATTAAAGAAGACTCTGAAAAAATCCATTTCCCGTAGCACTTCGCCGTAATTGTCTAATGCGATGGTGCGGGGAAAGGACAGAACGGATTTCATTATTTGAGCCTGCGGCTTAAAAGAGTTCAAAACAGTAATGAAGAGTGGAAATAAAGAAAAAAGGCACATTATGCATAAAAAAATATATATAGCTATTAATGTTTTATGTTTTTTAAATCTATTAAGCAATATGACAGATGTTTGCATTATAATTGAATCTCCCTTTTTTTAAAAACCTTTAATTGTACTAATGTTATGATAAGGACAACAAAAAATAATACGATTGCTTTGGCATTGGCATATCCGTATCTATAGTTTGAAGAAAAGGCCTCTAAATAAATGTCCAAGGCCAGCACTCTTGTGCTTTTACCAGGCCCTCCGTTAGTTAATGCATATACCAGATCGAATTGTTTAAAGGCACCGTTCATAGTTATGAACAGACACACGGTTATTGCCGGAACGATCATCGGTAACGTAATATATATAAATCTTTTGAATGAATTTGCCCCGTCTATTTTGGATTGTTCGATAATTTCTTTTGGTATATTTTGCAGTGCGGCAAGATAAATAATCATCGTATAACCGATGCCGGTCCATAATGAGACAATTACTATAGACCAAAATGCTAAAGTAGAATCACCCAGCCATGATTGATCCAAAAATTTTAAGGCGTATACGCTTTTGGCAATTGTAGGAAGAACTTGTAAAAAAATAAATGACCAGATAAAAGCACCAATAACAAAACTAATTATATTGGGCATAAAGAGGGCTGTTCGGAGCAGGGTTTTTCCCTTTTTTATACGATTGACAAGCAGGGCAAGCAGGAGAGCAATTGAATTCTGAAGTATAACCATGACGATGGCATATTTAAAAGTGAAAAAGATAGAATTTCTGAAGCCATAATCATCGACAACCGCTTCGATAAAGTTTTCAAATCCTACAATATTAAATTCAGGATTCAAACCGTTCCAATCTGTCAGGCTGTAAAAAAAAGTTATACACATTGGAATAAGCATAATGAGAATAAAAGAAATAAGAGCGGGAGAGACAAAAATAAGTAAGGGAAGTATCTGCTTTTTCATTTTCTCTATCATAATAGTATCCTTAAAAAAAGTTGATATATCCCAGCTCTTGGAATATATCAACTTATAACATAATAAAGGAGGCAGGTGTTACTTCATGCTTGATTTCCAAGCATTATCTAAAGCCTTAATTACATCTGCCTGAGACATGTCTTTAAGATAATAGCTTTGAAAAACCGCACCGGATTCATCCTTTACGGCTTGAGGGATTTTGGGATCAATATAACCTTTGCCTTGTTCAACATATGTCATAGCGGATTTTACCCAGGTGTAGGTCTCGAACTTATGTATTTTTGCCAAAGGATTAAATTTCAAGCTTTCATAAAAAGCACTGGAATCATTTTTATCCAGGATGTAGTTAATTAAGGCAAGCGCCACTTCTTTATTTTCCGATTTTGGATTTACACAGAGACAGGTTGAAACGGCAATATTAATCTGAGCGGTTTCAGTATTGTCATTTAAAGGTAATGGGGCAACCCCAAACTCGAAATTTTCATCCTGCTCCAAAAAACCCTGAGCCATCCATGGGCCTTGAACATACATGGCATATTTGCCTGATGCAAACTCGACATTGCCCAGGTTGGCATCGGTATCAAGAGGCCGCTTATTGCCATTCGCATTTACCAGGTCTATAATTGTAAAGAATTCCTTAATGTCAGCAAAAGAGCCCTGACCTTTATTCATCTTGTCAATGAAATCAGGGTATTCGGAGTTAAGAAAACCGCCGACTGTCAGCGGCAGTAAGAGTTGAGGAATCCATTGATCTTTGTATGCTAATAAAAACGGAGTATAACCGGCTGCTTTTATTTTTTTGATATTCTCTTTTAGTTCACTTATTGTCAAAGCGGGTTTGATGTTCAGCTTATTAAAAATCTCTTTATTATACACTATTCCCCAGAACAGGCTTTCAAGTGGTACGGCTCGCACTTTGCCGTCGATAGTAACTACCGGTTTAATAGTATCGAACATCTGGTTTACAAATGGCTGAGATGATAAATCCTCCGTATACCCTGCTTTGGTATATTCTGGGAGTTCATTAATAGCATGACAGGAGAAAACATCGATATCTTCCTCCGAAGCAAAACGTGTTCTTAATAATTGTGCGGAATTTTCATCAGGCATTTCCAGGTTGTAAATTATCTCCACACCTTTTTCCTGCTTGTATTTTTCCGCGAACTGATCGAGATATTTCGTGTACTGTTTCCTAAATCGTGGTTGGGAAATAAAAACCTTTAGCTCTACTTGTTTTGGACTGCCGGGTTCACAACCTGTAAAAATCGTGAGAAACAGGAGAGCTGTCGTAAAAACTAGTAACAATTTTTTCATTATTAATTCCTCCTTTTTTTTTAATTAAAGAAGGCAAATATATTTACTGTCTGCACTTCTTTAATTTTTTACTTGCTGTATTGTGGAAAATAGTGGTTGAGCTGTCTACTCGATATTTTTGCCTTTTACTGTAAATTTTTATGATATGATGGTGATCTTTTGAGTATTAAATATGTTTATGAACTGATGTTTATTCAATATCTTTTTCGATATTCGCCCGGTGTACGTCCGGTGGCTATTTTAAAAATCTTATAAAAATAGTCGACATCGCGGTACCCTACCGAGCGGGCGATCTCAGTTACTTTTAGACCGGTACTTTTTAACAGGGAACAGGCTTTTTCAATCCTCAAACAAGTAAGGAATTCAAGAAAGCCTTTGCCGGTAATTTGTTTGAAAATCCGTGAAAAATATGTATCTGCCATAAATGCTTTGTTTGCTCCGTCTTTTAAAGCTATATCAGTATTATATCTTTCATTAATGAAGTCTACAGCTCTTTGAATTCGTAAATCATCATATCTGTCTTTAAAACTGCCTGGTTTTTCTGTCTTTGTTGTGGTAACTAGTGTTTGATATTGGTTGCTGTTATAATTTTTTAAATTCAATACCAGATTTTTCATTTTGTCAGAAAGTAATGCATTTTTTATTGAACTGCTTATTATCATTCTTAGATCTTCATAGGGATTAGGCGCCCACCCTAAAAAATTGTAAAGCATAAAACCAAGTTGTTCCTCACCGTAAAATAACGAACTTACAATCATTGTGTGTCTAAAATCTAAATCAATTTTATATTTTTTAGGGACAAGGCAGTAGGAAGTAAAAAGCGAGTCATTATCCTCAATCCGAATATGGCCACCATTTATAAAGACAAGCATTAATCGAGCATTATTGAGCGGTTGGTTGGGATTGATAAAAAGTGAGAGGTAGCAGTTCTTAACACCGATATCGCTTAAAACGCTATAGATACAATCCATCTGCTGCTGCAGATTTAAAACATGGTGCAGCTCTTCATAAAGTTCTCTTAATTTTACTTCCATATCCAAGTTCTGGATTTTCTGATCCATTTCCCATTCAAGAAAGATATTTTCAAGCATTTCCTCAGTTTTTAGATTGAGGTTATATAAAAGGGCGGCATTTGTATGTTCATAAACCAATGGGAAAAGGTGCTCTCTTAAAATATAAAAAATCCTGTGAATTATACTGAAATTATACTGTTGTCTGTGGATTGCGCTTAGGAATTCCTGCCATGTTTTGAGGAAAGATTCAGAATTTTTCAATACCGTGTCGTTAAAAAAATAATCTAATATATTTTTAACAATAATGCGGTCTGTTTTTTGTGCTTCCGGTTTAGAATGAAAATTCAGATACTCGAACTCTTTTAAAATATATTTTTTAGTTTGGGTAAGATTTTTTTTTGTGCTTTTCTTGTATAATATTTTCATTCTTTCAGTAAAAGTACAACCGCAAGATTCGCGAATAACCAGCTCTGTAGGCAGTTTTGTCAAAGTATGAGTTTTTTCCCCGCTAATTAGATTATAGAGGGTTGCGCAGGCCGTTCTCCCTATTCTATAGATGGGTTGATGAACTGTAGTTAATCCGGGTTTAAAGGATCTGCTTTCTATAATATCATCAAATCCGGCTACTTTAATATCATGGGGTACCGTAATACCGCGCCTTTTTAATTCTTCTATTATACCCAAAGCTGTATCGTCGTTTGAAGAAATTATAGCATCAAATTTAACATTTCTGCTGTCGAGAAGTAATTTTACTGCTTTAATTCCAAAATTGGCACCGTATGGTCCCTGAACAATGAGATCTTTTTCAAGCGGAAGATTGTATTTTTTTAAGGTTTCCTTAAACACCAGGAATCGCTCTTCGGCATCCGGTACATTCGCGGGTCCTCTTATACAGGCAAAATGCTTACATCCATGTTCCTCAATAAAATGTAAAAGTAAATCACTCATGCCGCTTTTATTATCGATAACAACTGAGGTAATTTGCGAAAGTCGAGTTGCAATGCTCACAATTGGTAGGGGAAAAAAAGCATGGAGCATCTTTTCCATACCTTGGGGGCCGATATTTAAACCCAACGTAGGAGTAAGCACAAGAAGTCCGTCAACATTATCTCTATTTGCCAGGAAGTATAATTTGTTCCTGTCATATTCATATATATTGCTGGATTGAAGGGCGCCGCCTACAAATATAAACAGGTTTATATCATTCTCCTCCACGAAATCCGTAATTCCGGAGAGGATATCAACATGATATGAAGACTCGGTAGAATCCGTTAAAAGACCAAATGTAATTCGCTTTTTATTTGTCTGTAAAATAGTGTTCAATGTATTTTACTTCATATGGTTTATAACTCGTATATTTCATACCTTCTCTGCCAGTGCAGAGTTTTTCCGGCGGTAAGTGCTATTTTAAAAAAAACTTCAGGACTTACCACGTGTTTTTTCCCCCACAGGTTGAAGGTTTGGATGGGGAATTTGCATATTTCCTTAATTCCAACCTTACAGGCCTTGTGCTCTAAACTCCAGAGGCCGGCTTTAAGCGGGGCCGGATTGAGCTGGCGGATGAAAAAATCCTTTTTAGGCACGGCATTCCAGGTAATGTGCTTTTTACCCAGGCAAAGCACATTGTGCGGATTCATTACTGTGGTAAAACAGCAAGGATCGATAGTGAAAGGAAGCTTCAATACATACTGATTATCAATATTCTGCTTATTTATACTTATGAAATTATGATTGTACTCATTTGTGATAATCTGTTTTGTACCGATATTAGCAAGCTCATAGTCGATTGTAAATGTATTCTTATTAAGTGTTATACTTTTTTTAAAGGTAAAGGCATAACCCCGGGTTTCTTTTGCCCGGCTTATAAAGCGTATTTTACTGTTTTCTCGCTCTACTGTAAAAGAGAAGGGTTGTATTTTATAATTCTTATAAAAATGGTAATCATGTTTTGTTTTTCTTCGGAGAAGACCCACACCGATTTTAGGAAACCACTGACCGACATTACAATCATCATAACCGACCGCTTGTTCAATGCCAAATTCATTAAATAAACCCTGGCCAAGCTTTTTTATCTTCCATGGCTTAAAGGTCTCGCTTGTGCAGAAGGTATGAGTTCCTTTAAAAGTAAGCTGCACAATCTGCCCTGTCCAATCAAAGCGGGCTCTTGTATACTCACTTCCCGGTTCATTTATATCAAGGCGTATGTATTTATTAGTTAGTTCTACTGCCATAACTACTGTTTATAAAGTCAAATAGAAATTATATATACAATCTCTTTAAAAGTCGACCATAAAAAGAGAAAATAATAAGGTTAATTTATCATCCATTGACATAGTTAAAGGAAATACATACTATTTTAACAAAAAAGGTTATGGCAATTTTATTTATATGATATTTGGAATAAGGAGTTATTGATGTCTGTGGAGCTGCATCAGGAGCTTGTTAATTTTAAGCCGTACAAAGAATTTTTTATCGGCATTGATTCCGACGGCTGTGTTTTTGATACTATGGAGATTAAACACAAAGAGTGTTTTTGTCCCAATGCCATAAGATATTTAGGGTTGCAGATCGTTTCCAAATATGCAAGAGAGGCCTGGGATTTTGTAAACCTGTACTCCAAGATGCGGGGATGCAATCGCTTTCTCGGTCTTATTTATACCATTGATCTGCTGCGTGAGCGCAAAGAAGTCTTAGCCCGTAAAGCCCGTATTCCGGAACTTACACCATTAATCGAGTGGACAAAAAAGGAGACCAAGCTGGGCAACGCAGCTTTAAAGAGTTATGCTCTAAAGGTTCCCGATCCGATTATTATTACCGCCCTTAACTGGTCCTTGGCAGTCAACCATTGTATAAGCGAGATGGTACATGATATCCCGCCCTTTCCCTTTGTAGAGGATTCATTGAAAAAACTTAAAGAAAAAGCAGATGCCGTGGTTGTTTCTTCGGCACCCCTTGAAGCCCTGCAAAGAGAATGGTGCGGCAATGGAATCGACAAGTATATGCGTCTACTTGTTGGACAGGAATACGGAACTAAAACCGAACATATACGTTACACTGCTTGCGGTAAATATGATCCGCAGAAGATGCTTATTATCGGTGATGCTCCCGGAGATCTGCAGGCAGCGCAAAACTGCGGTGCTTTGTTTTATCCTATTCTTCCCGGGCAGGAAGAAGCTTCATGGGAAGCTTTTTATAAAGAGGCTCTGGATAAGTTTTTTAACGGTAGTTATGCAGGAGACTATGAAAGTAAACTTTTACGGGAATTCGATGATTGTCTTCCTGCTGCACCGCCATGGAAATAATGCATGTTTTTATTTGAAAGAGGATCTGTACGTGAAGAGTTGAATGCAGATGATCTCAAAAGAGGATTAATCAGTGCTTTAGAGAAGCTGGGCAGCAAAAAAAAAGTATTGGTTTTACCGCCTGATTTTACCCGAATTCACTCCAGAGCGGGAGAATTAACGCGGTATGCATACAGGTATTATGGAAAAGCCCTCTCTGCCATCTTGCCTACTACAGGTACACATTTTCCCATGACTACTGCCGAACTGACTGCCATGTATAAAGATATACCTCACGATCTCTTTCTTACTCACGATTGGCAGATTAGTGTAAAGAATCTGGGTTATATACCGGCACGCTTTGTCGGGAAGGTTACGCAGGGCAGGTGGGCATTAGACTGGCCGGTTCAGGTAAACAGAACAGTAGTGGAGGGAGGATTTGATCTCATCCTTTCTCTCGGCCAGGTGGTTCCTCATGAGGTAACCGGTATGGCCAACTTTACGAAAAACATCCTGATAGGAGCCGGTGGAGCAGAAACCATTCATTCAAGTCATTTCATTAGTGCTCTATATGGCATAGAACAGATAATGGGAAGAATAGAAACGCCTGTGCGTGCGATATTGGATTATGCTGCCCAACAGTTTCTTGCGGATTTGCCGATTATATACGTACTCACGGTAATAGAAAGCAGCGACAGCAAAAATACCGTGGTGAGAGGACTTTTTATCGGGGATGACAGGGAATGTTTTTTAAAGGCTGCGGAGCTTTCAAGGAAAGTAAATATAACTTATCTGGATAAACCCTTAAAAAGAGCTGTTGTATATATGGATGCTAAAAAGTATAAAAGTGCTTGGGTTTGCAATAAGAGTATCTACAGAACTCGTATGGCACTCGCGGATCATGCTGAGCTTATTGTGCTTGCTCCGGGCATGATGTGTTTCGCGGAAGATCCGGCTCTCGATATATTAATTCGTAAATACGGTTATTGCAGTCCGGAAAAAATTATCCGGTATGTGAGTGAAAATATTGATCTGCGAAATAATCTGTGTGTAGCGGCTCATTTAATCCACGGATCGTCCGCAGGTCGTTTCAACATCACGTACTGTCCGGGCTGTCTCACCCGGCATGAAATAGAGGGTGTGAATTTTAATTTTGCGGATTTGCAGCAGATGCTTTCAATCTACAGTCCTTCTGCTTTGAAGAACGGTTATAATTTATTGAATTCGGGAGAAGAAATATTCTATATCTCCGATCCGGCATTAGGGTTATGGATGCATAAACAAGAATAATATTACTATCTTGCTTGAGAGAGGAGGTTTTAAAAATATGAAAAAAATTGCAGATATCGCTTTGGTTGGGCTTGCTGTAATGGGTGAAAATCTAGTACTCAATATGGAGAGCAAGGGCTATAGCGTAGCGGTTTATAATAGAACACTCTCTAAGGTTGATGCTTTTTTAGAAGGCAGGGCGAAAGCTAAAAATATTATAGGTGTACATTCTCTCGAAGAGTTGGTTAAAGCTGTAAACCGTCCCCGCAAAATTATGCTCATGATAAAAGCGGGAAATGCAGTAGACAGTTTTATTGAACAAATTATTAAGTATTTGGAACCGGGAGATATCATCATTGACGGCGGCAATTCACATTATAGCGATACCATAAGACGAACGGAGTATATGGAGAGTAAGGAAATGCTCTATATCGGGACGGGGATTTCCGGTGGTGAACAGGGAGCACTGTACGGACCATCAATTATGCCCGGTGGATCGCAAAAGGCCTGGCCGCAGCTAAAACCGATTTTACAGTCTATTGCCGCCAAACTGGAGGACGGCACCCCATGCTGTGATTGGATAGGGGCTGATGGGGCAGGTCATTTCGTTAAAATGGTACATAATGGCATTGAATACGGTGATATGCAGCTTATCGCCGAAACATATCAGCTCATGAGAGGGCTTCTCGGTATGAGTGCGGATGAGATGCAGGCGGTCTTCGAGGAGTGGAACCGGGGTGAGCTTGAAAGCTATTTGATCGAGATAACAGGACATATCTTTCAGTTTAAAGATAAAGACGGACTGCCCCTTGTGGATAAAATACTGGATCGGGCCGGCCAAAAGGGAACCGGTAAATGGACGGCTATGGTTGCCTTAGAAATAGGTATTCCGCTTACTTTAATCGGAGAGGCTGTTTTTGCCCGCTGTTTATCGGCATTAAAACAGGAGCGTGTAAATGCAGCTAAATCACTTTCCGGACCTAAACCTTCTTTCAAGGGAAATAAGAATGATTTTATTAATGACTTAAAGCAGGCACTCTACGCATGCAAAATCATCTCTTATACCCAGGGTTACACTCTTATGCGCGCTGTGGCCGAGGAATATAACTGGCAGCTGGACTACGGTAATATCGCTATGATTTGGGGAAACGGCTGTATAATTCGCTCCGCATTCTTACAAAAAATAAAAGAGGCGTACGTTCATAATCCGCAATTGACTAATTTATTGCTCGATCCCTTCTTTAAGGACAGGGTGCTTTCCGGTCAGGCTGCCTGGCGTAGGGTTACAACTGCGGCGCTTACCGAGGGTATAGCCGTACCCACCTTTGCTTCGGCACTCTGTTACTTTGATGGTTATCGCTCTGCAAACCTGCCGGCCAATTTAATTCAAGCGCAGCGCGATTATTTCGGAGCCCATACCTATGAAAGAACGGATAGACCGCAGGGTGAGTTTTTTCATACCGACTGGACAGGTAAGGGCGGTAAAACATCTGCTTCAGTGTATACACTTTAGTTTTGTTATATTTTATTTACCTAAGAGTAGATTGTGCCAAAACCCTGTAAAAAGATTGATCATGCATATAGCTCTCTAAATTTACCAATTTATCATTAATGTATTTAATTAAACCACAGAGATTGCTGTCCGGAAAAGTTTTAATATAAGGCTGATTCTTCTGTAATGAGTGGTAGAGGCGTTTTGTATCTATTTTTATAAAGCCTGCAAAAACCGCGTCGATTTTACCTTGCAACATGTTTTCAATTTCTGTTTTCAACCTTACAAATATCTGCGCCGCTTCTTCAATAAATTTGGTTTCCGAGACAATGACAAGGATTTTTTTATACATATTTTTTTCTTTTAATTGTTTAAGGGCTTTATACAGATATCCGGAAGAATAGGCATTGTTTTTTATTATAAATATCAAGTAGTCGCTTAAGACCGCCAAGTTAATTGTGTCGGGATTAATGTCCTGGTATATAAAAATATTGTTGAAATATCCTTCAGTATTAAAAAAATCTTCATGGTTACCGTCCCCGCCCAGATTTGAAATTTTTTCAAGCGAGATAGCAGTAATATCCATGTCCGGATAATAATCATACATACGCAGATTTTTTTCTTTAAGCTTCTGTTTTAATGCGCTGGTAAAGGTGATTCCTTTGTTTGTATCGATAAATAAAGGAGATTCCCGGTTTATTTTTTTATAAAACAGTAAATTCTCTAAAAGCACACTAATTACACGGGGTGTTTCATTTCCCGAAACAAAAAAAATCTTGCTTTCCATTCCTATTCCTTTTAGCGTTTGATCTTTCCCGAACGCTTTAGATATTCAATGAGGGCCTCAACATATTCACCCTCGAATTTATTTCGCCCAAGATCTTTAATAATAATAGAAGCCGCATCAAAGCTCATTTTATCCCTGAACACCCTGCTTGCTGTTAAAGCGTCGAATGCGTCTGCGATTCCGATAATTTTAGCAAATTTTGATATTTCACTATCTGTTAATCCCTGCGGATAACCGCTGCCGTCATTACGCTCGTGGTGCGAGAGAATGCCCTCGCTCATGTCCTTGGGTAGTTTTATCTTGAGGTTTTTAAAATATTCCAGGCCTTTCTTGGGATGATATCTTATAAAAGCAATCTCATCTTCGCTGATATTCTTTTTTGTTTCCAATATCCGCTAGTTTGTCTTTATCGAGGAGCAGGTAGCCGATATCATGCACCAGTGCGGATTTATAGACAAGATCCACCATTTCTTTGGGCAAATTAAGCATGTCCGCCATGCCTCTGGCATATTTGGCGGTGTTAATGCAGTGCTCACCACGGGCGGTTTTTGTATACTTAAGTTTGTCGATATGTTTCATCAGCGCAGAAATACTTAAAGCAACTCCGGGTTCTTTTTTCTGTTCCTCATCGTATTCAAGCAGCGTATGCGTCGCCTCTTCTTTAGTAAAGCTCTCTGTTGCGCTGATTAACAGGTGCTGTGCCTTGTCCCGCATGTAATCGTCGCTGTCTGTTAAAAAAGGAAAGAGCACAGGCAGAATTTGAGTATAATCTTCCAAATCTCCCGAGTTGATTTTGGTCTCCACCACATAGAGGATCTCGCTCCGGAGCTCTTTTTCCAGATTACTTATATACTCTTTTACCGTTTCCCATTTAAGCGCACCGTATTTCTTTTCATTGTACATCTCTTTAAGATGCTCATCTCTTACCATATCTTGATACACATCTTTATCCGCTGTGCCTTCTTTTTGAGCTTCTTTTGATTCCGTGTTTGGGGCGGATTCTTCATATCCTATAAAGCGTGCCTGTTTTTCCTCCAGGCCCAATGGGGAATCATAACCCAAACCCATATCATAATTTGTGGCATAGGCAAAACGCTGCCGCTGCCTTTTACGGGCAATTCTGTAGAGTATAAGAACAGTAAGAATTATCGAAATAATGAGGCCTGAAAATGAAATAATAAAAATAAGCACAAGGTTCATTTGCCCCGACTGCTGCTGCTCGAACATTATTCTGTAGTCTTTCATCTGGCTGGCCAGAATATCGATATCGGAATTACCCTCTTTGGCTTTTAATGCGTTTTCATATAGTTTAACCAGGTTGTCAAGGATTTCTTTTGAAGCAGCGTCCTGATACACAGTCGTCTGAGAACCGCCTCTGTACATCCTTTGTAATTCCTTTATGAGCTCACTTTGCCTGGTAAGCTCTTCTTTATATCTTTTAATCTCTGCAGAATCGGCAGAAGAATAATCCATGGTTTTATTTTTTTCCAATTCGGCAAGCATGTCTTCCGCTTTTTCCAGTTTATCTGTCATGTCGCCGGTGGTAGAAGAATCGGATGATGTAGTGGTTGTGGCGATGAGAGGGCCTTCATTCCTTAGGTTGGCTACATCGAAGTTTTTCTTCATCTTCCAGAAGTTCTCGCTGGCCGCTTTATGAGTGGGATAGATTTTGACTGCTTTGCGAAAACACTCATAGGCATTTAAATAGTTGTTTTTATAGTACTCTTTTTGGCCGATCTCGTTATAGGAATCCGCAATAGAGGATTTGCTTTCAAAGTCGGCAGCGTAGTTCGCGGAAGCCATATCCAAAAGAGATACCGCTTCGTAGTAGGATCCCCTTGCGTAGGCGGTATTGGCTTTCATAAGCATATCTTGTAATTCGTCGCCGAATACGCTTCTCAGTAATAAGAGGAAAAAAATAACAATTCCTATTTTTTTCATGTTTACACTCCGTTTCATTGTCTGATTGTTAATGCTGTGTGACCGGCTCTTCCAAAAACAAGCATGTCCGCCTTTTGCACCCAGCTTCCGGCGGGAAAATTTGTTAGATCAAGGCAATATACACTTCGACTCATAATAGGTTCGGTTGTGGTTATATAACTGCCTGTTCCACCAAAACAATAGAGGCTGTTGTTATAGACGGCAGCCGCCGCGCTACCCATATCTTCTGGATAATCCGCGAAAGTACCCCATGTCAGAGGAGCTTCAAAATTGAAGTTTAAATAATAGGCATTTCTGGAGGCTACCACGTTTGTTCCTGAATGAAAAATCAAACTGGTGTTAACACCGGTGATTGCGGTAAAACCTCCTACAAGTACCATTCTGGCCGGGCCGGAAGATGACTCGTAAAGCACATCCGCATATTCTGCTCTGCCTGTTGGTACCGCAACTTCGGTAACGCCTGTAAAATTGGCTAAAGAGGTTATATAGCCGTTATTTACAGTATTATTAACTGTGGCTACAGCCGTGCGTCCTGCCGGAAAGTAGATAATGTCATTAAACGGCATACACACCAAATTAGAGCGACGGAGATTTGTATTATTGGATATATCGGTACTCCAACTATCGGATACGGTATTGTACGCATACGCTTCATCCGAATATGTCCAGGTAACGGCTGCATTGGATACAGAGCCGCCCAAGATATAGATTTTATTATAAACAGTAACCGCAGAGATATTTGCAATGCCTACAAGCATACTTGCACCTGAAGACCAGGTATCTGTGGCTACTGTGTAAATTTGAGTGTTGCTTACCGCATTGCCGGACGCGTCAAATCCTCCGATGACATAGATTTTTCCACCATGCGAAGCCACCGCCGCAAAGCTGACAGGGGTGGGGAGTGTCGTCACATTAAAATACCACGTATCTGTTTGCGGATCATAAAGGTCTACTGAAGGTATAGCAGTAGCATAACTTCTAGAATAAAGACCCCCAACAATCCAGATACCGCGCATTTTTTGCACGTATGTGGGCTCGACGCCCAGCTTCTCCAGCAGGTTGCCGCAGGAATTGAGAAATATACATATAATAATTAAAATCGTTAAAAAAATTAATTTGCGCATTCATATCCTCCTTAAAAGCAATAGACGGCGCCCAGATTAACTGATATTGAATTAAACCAGATCTCGTTTTGCAGAATAGTCATCCATTCTCCGCTCAAGCGGATGAGAATATCCTCATAAATAAAATAATCCACTCCGATACTTCCCGAAAAAGATAAATTAATTTCCATTTCTGTTTCCGAATTGAAGGTGCGTACCGGACAGGCGACACCCACACCGGCCGAAATAAAAGGCACCGGGTTCCTTAAAAACCCGGGCTGCGATCTAAGCATTAAAAACCTGTACATCCCGTATGCGTTGAGATTAAACAAAAGAAAAGAATAATCTGAGTAATCAATACAGTTAAGATTATGGTAAGAGAGAGAAGCGCCGGCAAAAAAAGCCTTCGAATAAAAAACCCAAATTAAACTCTGAAAAAATATGCGCACTGATATTAATATCAAACACACTGCCTAAATCCCCAATCATAAAGTAATACCCGCACTGGGCACCGATCTGCATAAAGTGAGCCAGTTGTTTGCTTCTTTGATAATGATCCATAATAGATGTTATTTTATCCGGCGGTACTGTGATTACGCCAAAATCAATTTCCACCAGAAGACCTACATCGGTGTCATAATCCTGAACTTTTCCGAGCATTGTTGAACTATCTTTTAAGATTATCTCCAATTCCCGGCCTTTAAGGTTACGAAAGTCAGGATCCGATATTAAAATATCATTAAACTGTACTGTTATCTTTTCACCAAACACTAAAAGAATAACGCCATCGGAATTTACAGTGAACACCCTGCCTATAAAAATCCTGCCGTCTTTCATGCGAATCACATCGGCACAAAGCATAAAACCTAGAAATAATATTGAATTTGCAACCTTTTTTTTAGGATAATATCCTTATATTTTTAATATCGAGCAGGAGAGGTTAAAACAACAAAAATATTTTAACAGCATGTTTATAAGCGAGTTTTAAGTTTAAAAGTGAGTTTTATTCGGGCATTTGACTTTTTACATTATACGTGTTATAAACTTACGACTTTTAGCGAAGGTTTTATCGTACTAAGTTGAAGCACAGCCAAGATTATTTAAAGTAGTCATTTTAAAACATGTTTTTGTATATTTTAAGTGAATGCCAGCGGAAATATATTTTTTTAAGAAGTAGAGTAAAAATATTATTTAAAACATAGAGGATGCTGTTGTGAACAAAATCATAGACAAGACACAACTTTCGGAAAATGTATATAAAATACAGATTGAAGCGCCTTTAATTGCAGAGGAGAGGAAACCCGGTCAATTTGTCATCATACAGATTGACAGTGACTACGGGGAGAGGATTCCCCTCACCATAGCCGATGCGGATACCAAACAAGGCACTATCACCCTTATTTTTCAGGTTGTGGGAAAGACAACACACAATTTAGCTTTGTTAGGCAAAGGGGACGTCATAGAAAATGTGCTGGGCCCTTTGGGTATGCCGACACATATTGAAAAAAGCGGCACTGTTGTCTGTGTGGGCGGAGGTATAGGAATCGCACCGCTCCATCCTATTGCAAAGGCTTTAAAATCCGCAGGCAATAAGGTTATCATCATACTGGGTGCGCGCGCCAAGGAGTTATTGATACTGGAACAGGAGATGAAAGATATTGCCGACGAGCTGATTATCTGCACGGATGACGGTTCTTACGGAAGAAAAGCCCTGGTTACGGAACCGTTAAAGGAGCTCTGCGAAAATCAAGCAAAACCCGACAGAGTATTTGCCATAGGACCGGCTGTTATGATGAAGTTTTGTGCGGAGACTACGCGTTCTTTTGCGATTCCCACTATTGTATCTTTAAATACCATTATGGTTGACGGTACGGGTATGTGCGGCGGATGCAGAGTAAGTGTGGGCGGCGAGACAAAATTTGTCTGTGTGGATGGTCCGGAATTTGACGGCCATCAGGTTGATTTTGATAATATGATGCTTCGTCTTGGGGCTTATAAGGGGTTTGAACATAAGGCTTACGAAGATTGCCGGCTTGAAGCTGAAATAGCAAAAAAAAGGGAGAAGGGCGCATGAGTTATATACCGGCCGAAGAATTGCACAAGCAGGCAAAACAGCGCTACGACCAATTAAAAGACAGGCAGTTAAGCAATAAAGAGCGTATGCAGATACCTTTCCAAAATATGCCCTCTCAAGCACCCGACGTACGTATAAAAAATATGCAGGAGGTAACCTTCGGTTATAGCAAAGAACAGGCTTATGTAGAAGCTATGCGCTGTTTACAGTGCAAGAATGCCCCTTGTGTAGAGGGCTGTCCGGTACGCATAGATATACCCGGATTTATTAAAGCAATCACCGAGGAGAATTTTAGGGAAGCCATAGATATTATAAAAAAGGACAGCCTGCTTCCGGCTATCTGCGGGCGTGTCTGCCCTCAGGAAGTACAGTGTCAGGCGCCGTGCACACTAGGTAAAGCGCTGAAGGATGTTAACAAAGCGGTGTCAATCGGCAGGCTGGAGCGTTTTGTGGCCGACTGGGAAAGGGAGCAGGGAAAGGTATCAGTACCTGCAGTTGCTAAATCCACAGGCAAGCGTGTGGCTATTGTGGGCAGCGGTCCGGCGGGAATTACCGTAGCGGCCGATGTAAGGCGCCACGGGCATGAAGTCGTGATATTCGAAGCATTTCATAAGCCCGGCGGTGTTATGGTCTACGGGATACCGGAATTCCGCTTACCCAAGGCAATTGTACAGGCGGAGGTGGACCTGCTCAAACAAATGGGAGTAACCATAAAAACTAACTTTCTCGTGGGCAGAACGCGTAAGCTTATAAAACTCCTCAAACAGGACGGCTTCGATGCTATTTTCATAGGTACGGGAGCCGGACTGCCGAAATTTATGCACATAGAAGGAGAAAATCTGGTTGGTGTATTTTCCGCTAATGAGTATCTGACACGAACCAATCTTATGAAAGCATACGATAAAGAGCGGTCCCATACACCCATTTTCCGGTCAAGCAATGTTGCCGTGTTCGGCGGGGGTAATGTGGCTATGGATGCGGCACGTATGGCAAAGCGTTTGGGAGCGGAAGTTGTGAATATAATTTACCGCCGTACGGAAAAGGAGATGCCTGCCCGTGTGGAAGAAGTAGCTCATGCCAAAGAAGAAGGTATTATTTTTCATCTTTTAAAAAATGCACAGCGTATTCTGGGTAACGGGCAGGGCAGGGTAAAAAGCATCGAATGTTTAAGCTATGAGCTGGGAGAACCGGACGAATCGGGCAGAAGGCGGCCCCTGCCCATTAAAGGCAGTGAAAGTTATCTGGATGTAGATACGGTTATCGTTTCCATCGGCAATGATTCCAATCCGCTTATCAAACAGACAACCCAGGAGCTGGAAACAAACAAGTGGGGCAATATTCTTGTAGACGACAACTGTAAAACGTCTTTAGACTATGTATACGCAGGCGGTGATATTGTTTTGGGTGCGGCTACGGTAATACTTGCCATGGGACAGGGACGGACCGCGGCCCGGGCAATCAACAGGCAGCTGGAAGCGCTGTAAATTTTTTTTATATCTATATTGAAAATAGTAGCATGAAAGTATAGAATAGAGGCAATGGAGGCGTCATTTGAAAAAGTTGACAGAAAATACTTTTAAAAGGGTTAAAGGCATCCTGGCATTTAATAAAAAAAACATGCTTGTTAAACTGAAAAAGCTGAAACATGCTGTTTCGTTTTCAAAAAAATATCTCTATAACTGGATGAAAATAAAAGCAAATAATTATTCCGGACTGGATCCCATTTTTGCGCTTTATCTTGTAACAAAGCGCTGTAATTTCCGTTGTAGGTACTGTTATGCGGAATCAAACGAGAGGATTTCATCGATTGCCCCGGAAGACCTTAATTTTGAACAGAATGTCGAACTATTAAAAATTATGCGCAAGGATGTGGCTCACATCTATTTTTCCGGGGGAGAACCACTGTTACGTAAGGATATGGTTGATATTCTCAAAACCTGCCGGGAGCTGAATTATGATATTTTATCATTAACTACGAACGGCTCTCTGCTTGATAAAAAACCGGAGGTTGCGGATTATTTAAATTATCTGGCAATAAGTCTTGATACACTTGATGAAAAAAAGAATGACTACTTAAGCGGTGTACGGACGGGGACTACAAAAAAAATTATTGCGGTTATTAAAGAGTTTGCCGCTCTGCAGCAGGAAAAGAAATTTACCCTGCTTATAAATGCGGTAATCGGAGAGCACAATATTCCGGATATTTATAAATTAATGGACTTTTGTTTTGAACATAATATCGGGCTTTCCGTGATCGGGGAGATGGAAAACTTTAGACCGATAAAATTCTTGCGTAATAACGAAGAATATTTTAAACTAGTAGAGCATATTATTGACTGTAATGAAAAAGGCTATCCGATTTTAGGCATGCCGCAGTTCAATAAAACTATGTTGATGTTTCAAGAGCATACCTGTTTTCCTCTTCTCATACCGACCATCTATCCCAATGGTGATTTGTTGTATCCCTGTGAAGTGCTTAATAAACGGCGCTATAATCTACTGGAAACCGGTTCCATTAGAGAGGCTTACCGCCGTGGACAGAAGGAGTTGGGAGCAAAAGTTGACTGTCCGGGTGAGTGTTATCTCCCTGCGTTTATTTCGGCCTCCTGTTTTATGCAGCAGCCCTTTTCCGCGATCAAACAGGGGATTAAACTCAAAATGGGGAATTGCTACAACCAGAACATAAAAGAGGATAAATCAAAAATAAATGAACAGAAACATTCCAAAATTAAACAAATAGTTTAAAAAGTGCAGTGTTCTATGAAATCACTCTTTAATAAAGCTTTAGCATTTGTTTGCACAATAATTATTTGCTGCTTAAGTTTACTTATTTTTAACTGTGCTCCTCAACAAAAAAAAGCAGGGCTTATACCAAAGGAGCCCTCATCCGTTCCCGTTCAGCCTGAGGATCTGGTCGATGATATTTATTGGTATGGAAATGCCGCAATTAAAATAGTGACAAGCGATAAAATAATTTTTATTGATCCTTTTGAAATTCCGGAACACGATAAGGCTGATATAATTTTAATTACCCATCCTCATTTTGATCATCTGTCCGAACCTGATCTTAAAAAAGTTGCCGTAAAAAACACGGTATTCGTAACCCCCGACGATCAGCGGTGTATAAATACAATAAAAAAACTGTTTGACAAAGAGCCGGTTGTGCTAAAACCGGGTGAGCAAAAAACAATAGCCGGGGTAAAGGTGGAAGCCGTGCCTGCCTATAATGTAGTAAAACAAGAGTGTCACCCCAAAGCGTTCGGTTATCTTGGCTATATTGTGACGATCGAAGGCATACGCATTTACCATGCCGGTGATACGGAACGCATCCCCGAAATGAAGACCTTCACCTGCGATATCGCCCTGCTGCCCCTGGGACAGACCTATACCATGAACAGTGTGGAGGAGGCAGCACAGGCCGCATTAGATGTAAAGGCCCGTATCGCCATACCCATTCATTACGGTTCTTACGAGGGAACCTTGGCGGACGCCCAAAGGTTTAAAGAATTATTAGAGAATAAGATTCGCGTTATAATTAAATCAAAAGAGTAATGCCAAGATCATGATAGTAAAAAATAAAATACCGGTTGCAGTTGCAGGAATCATCGATATGGTTTTGGGCACTTGTCTCATGGTCTTGCCTCGCTTATTCCCGCTTTTTATTTCAGGATACAGAGATCATGCGTTTTTAAGTGAAGCCATGCTCATCTCTCTGGCTTATCCGTTTTTAATCCTGCTTGTGGGTGTAGGTATTGTTTTAAAGAAGGATTGGGCCAGGGTTATGGGATTTTTTTTAGCATTTATTGCATTGATCAGTGCTGTTACTGAATTTTTTATCATAAAACCCAGACCCGAGCTCGTTAATACGGATCCGAGCATACAGTTTGTTTTCACTGTATTAATTCCTGTGTTTACTATGGTTTATTTTATAGTACACACACTCCTGCTCTTGTTTCTTACCAAGCAGGAAGCGCCTTTTTGGGGATCTGTGCGCAAACGGGATGAGCCCATAGAGCAGGTGTTGAGCAATGCCGAACATTACTGCGCGAATTGTACCAAATCGGTTTCACCTGATGATGAGGTATGTGCGGAATGCGGTGCATTGCTTAAAGGGATTCGTTGTGAAAAATGTCAGTATGAAGATGTATTAAGCAAGTTTAAACAGGGGTGCTGTCCGCGCTGCGGGGCTACGCTTGAACAAAGCTAAGCCTTTGGCGGATAAAAATCCGAGTAAAATTCTTTAGCACAATCGGGACATATGCTGTGTGAAAGTTCAATATTAATCTGCTGCAAGTTTGACAGTTCTACGGCAAGCCAGCTGCCCTGTTGATTGCGAATTCGTTTACAATGTGCGCAAATGGGAAGTACACTTTTTAAAGCTTTGAGTTGAGCTACCAGTTGTTTTACCTGTAAGGCTATTTGCATAACAGTTCCACTAATTTATATATCGGATTATTTAAAGCGGTACATAATATAATTTGTTTTATATGTATCTTTCCGCCCTCCATTCTTTGCTTAAAGCAGGCAACAGACAATTTTAAGTTTCATATTATTTGCATTAAAAAAAATAATTTACTATGTTATATATAAGGAAAATAATATTTAGTTTTATTACCCTGAGGTTTTGTATGAATACAAGAATTTTATATACGCTTTTGGGATTCTTTTTAATGTTAAGCCTTTGCTTTTCTTGTCAGGATGATCCGCAGGCAGGAGAAAGCATCGAGTTGAGGCAGTTGACCAGACAGAACAGAGGTCTTGAGCTGATTCAAAAGGTCAGACGAAATCCATTGGGCAGAAAAATATTAGCGCTGTATAAATCCACAGACGGTCAAACTGACAGAGAAAATGAAATACAGTACCATCTGCATTCTCATCTGATAAATATGGGGTTTACCGTAGAGTATTGGGATATTGATGCCGGTATTACCCGCGCAGGAAAAATTGCAGGATGTTCGAGCTGTTATTTCCTGGTTCAGAGGTGCGAGTATGGCCGATCCGGATGCATATCTTGATTTTATAGATAATATCATTATGTCCGGTCTCAAATTTATAGTGATTGATAATTTCGGTGCCTATCAATACCGCTTGGAGCATGAAAAATTTGTAGACCCGGCGCGCTTAAATCTTACCCTTTCCAAACTAGGAATCTGGTATAGCGGGAATTGCACGGATGATGCTTCTGTACTGGAAATTGTAAGCAAAGATTCGGCACTGGTAGAAGCTAATGCTGCACAAGATGTGGCAAAATCGAGTTTCTATTACTTTTTTCAAATAATAGACAAGGAACTGGATGTTTATCTCTCTGTGAAAAGAAACGATAAAGACTTACCTCCCAGTCCTTTTGTTGTTACCAATCGCAACGGAGGATTTATCTTGTCCCGCTACATTTATCATACGGAAAGTGGGCAGGCGAAGATTCTGATTAATTTCAATGAATTCTTAAAAAGAGCCTTTTCCCCGCCAGCCAAGCAGGAAAAAATTGCTCTCTTGGCCGATCTGGAGCATGCGCAGACAAAAAAATCTGCATCGCAATCACCGAACAGCTCAAAAGAACGCAGTGTGCTTTTGAAGTGATTGAAAAGCGGGATTTTAAAAAACTTGTTCCGGGCGACCTTGCTCCGTATACCACCGTGGCCCTGATTATACCCAATGAGCAAGATTTGGATCCTCAGGTAATAGCGGATTTTTACTCCGCCGGCGGGTCGCTTATCTCGCTTTTCGGAGGTTATTTTGTTAACATTGCGCCGTATTTGGCTTCCAAGCCCAAAGAGGATACGGATATAACGGAAGGATACGGTTATAACATAAACCCGGGATTTATTTTAAGCGAAGGTTTTGTATTGAAAAATGATGGCGATGGCTGGGGCTGCGGTAATTTTGAGCCTGCTGATGACGCGATTGTGCTGGGAACCGACAGCGATAGTCAACAACCCATTGTCTGGGCATCAAAAGACGGCAGAGTGCTTACCTGGAATTGGCATTCTTTTATTAATCCCGAACTTATTGGCCTGGCCTTTGAATCCTTTCTCTATGTGAAACCGGTCGGAGCAGCTGCCACACTCGGGTTTGCCCACATGTTTATCGATGACTGCCCTCTGCCCATGTATAACGTGCAGAAAGAACCGCTTACGGATATAAGCGATACCGACTTTTATTCGAACGTTTGGTGGCCGGAAATAAAAGAGCTTCTGGATGCACGCGGTATTCCCGCCAGTACTTATATTATTTTTAATTATAACGCACGTGTTGAACCCCCTTTCACCGGAGCGGAATTCTTCGCTGCCGAAAATATGGCATCTCTGCGGCTGGCGATAAAGATGCTGGATGAGGGCGTGGAAATGGGATTGCACGGTTATAACCATGTGTCACTTACCTGCGAAAAAACGGAGGTGAACGAGTTCAAATGGCCTTCGCTTAAAAATATGATAGCCGCGCTTAAAGAGGGGAGAAGATACTGGCTGTCCATGCTGCCCAGAACAACCCTGCCTTTTTCTTACGTGGCACCAAATAATATCATCTCGGAAGAGGGCGTCAAGGCGGTACACGAAGTATTCCCTACAATAAAAATCATCTCAACATTGCATTGGAGTGAGAACGAAGCAGCCTGTTCGGAAAGGGGCCCAACTACCAGTTTCCGGAGCTCTATTATTTTCCCCGCATCTCTTCCGGGTATCTGAACACATATGATATGCAAAAACTCATAGTAACCGGGGCCAGTGTGCCCGGTGTGGTCAGCCACTTCATTCATCCGGATGATGTGTATGATCCCGATCGCTCGGAGGGTAAGACCTGGGCACAGATGAAAGCCGATTTTAAGGAACTGCTGAATTTTATTCATTACCATTACCCCTGGATAGAATGGGTGGATATTCGCGAGGCTTACTACAGCCTGCTGGCTCAAGATGAGGCCCAGTTTAGTTTTAAATGGGATGAGAGCCCGGAGGGGGCTCAACTCACTGTAAAGACTATTCCGGGACAGCTGTTCCGCATCCGTCCCAATACACATACCTTAACGGGATTAAGCGGTGCGGAAATTGTTTACAGCTACAAGAGCATGCCGGGGATCATCTTAAAGGCCAAGGCAAAGGAGTGCGTTCTTTCTTTCCGAAAAAGATAAATTGCTGCTCCTTATAAATTATTCTATACACTATCCCAGACTGCATGAAAGAAGTCGCTAGATATCCTCCGGCACCAGATTAACTTTGACGATTTTGCGTACGGAATTACACATGAAGATCCGTTCGGCAGAACGCAGTCTGTCAACCGTTATTATAGCTTCCTCAGCCTGAGGATCGCTTTCCAGGATGTAACGCCGCATGGTTCCTGCCAGTAAACCGCAGGAGACAGGTGGTGTGATCATTTTGTCTTTTTCTTTGATAAAGATATTACTTCTGCAGCCTTCGCTTATTTCTCCGCGCTCATTGTGCATAACAACATCCCATAAGCCTTTGGCCTGACCGGCTTTAAGTAATTGATCATATATATCCCGCCTGGTTGTTTTGTGGTAAAGAAATATATTATCGGATGTCACTTCCTGCTTAGCAATGGCAATCCACAGCTCATGCTGCGGGGTATGAGTAATTTTTTCATTTGTAACTGTAAAGCTGCCCTGTTGAGTTGCTGAGATTTTTACTTTATAACAGGAGTTGTCGGCCAGCTTGTGCGCGTTATCAGAAAGTGTTTTTCGGAAATTATCCGTATCAAACTTAAAAGAGAAAAATTCCGCGCTTTTAGTAATTCTCTCCACATGATAGTCAAGCAGGAAATATTCTCCGTTTTCCCATAACATGGATTCGTAAATCTGAAAGTCTCTTTGCTGCCGGGTAATAAAATTCATTTTTAAAAGGCTTTCCTTATATTCTTCTTTGGAATCGGAATCCCACACAATACCGCTTCCGATCCCCATAGTTGCGTTACGATTATACATAATCGGAGTGCGGATAGCAACATTAAAAACAGATTCACCAGCCGGTGAGATGTAACCGATCGCGCCGGTATAGACTCCCCTGTCTTCAGCTTCTATTTCTCTTATAATTTCCATGGAGCGTATTTTCGGCGCTCCGGTAACCGATCCGCAGGGGAAAAGACTTTTAAATATTTCAAAATAACTTGTGCAGGTCTTTAGCGTGCCTGTTATGGTTGATGTCATTTGAAAAAGGGTTTGGTAGCATTCGATCTCAAAAAGTTTATCTACGGATACCGATCCCGGTTCACATATTCTGCCCAAGTCATTTCGTAATAAATCTACGATCATCAAATTTTCAGCCCTGTTTTTTTCCGAGGTCAATAATTGATGCTTAAGCTTATTATCTTCTTCCTGATTCATACCGCGCCTGATTGTGCCTTTCATGGGTTTGGTTATAAGTTTGTTGCCGATTTTTCTAAAAAAAAGTTCCGGAGAAAAAGAAAGCACATAGTATTCACCGGTATTAATATATGCGGCGTAGCTTACGGGCTGAATGTGTTTTACTTCGTTATAGAAAGCCAGTGGTGATCCTGAAAAGCCGAAATGCGTATTCCAGGTAAGGTTAATCTGATAACTGTCACCCCGAGCGATATATTTCTTTATTTTTTTGATTTTTTTTTGGTAAGCGGGGAAATCCATCCGTTTTTTAATTGTCCCGTTGATATAAGCTTTCCGTGCAGCAGGCATATCCCAACCAGCTGCCGTTGTCTGTCGGGAATGATCACGTACTTGCGGTTGTTTATAAATTCCCATCCATACCAGCGGAAAATCCGGTTTGCTTTTTTTGTATAATTCTTTTAAGCGGGGTGTAAAAGCAAATCCTGCTTCAAAGGCGATAAATCCGGCCGCATAATAACCCTGTTCAACAAAACCGTCCATAGCACCAAGTACAGTTTCCACTTCATTAAGTTGACTGGTTTTTAAAATCGTTACCGGATCCAGGAAAAGCAAAGAGCGGTGGTTAACGGAATCAACTTTTAGGGTTTCCAATAAAACCATCTTGGCTGAGGGAAAGAATTGTTCTTCTGTCAAAATATGTTTACTCTTCTTCATTTGCAAAAAAGCCTTGATATGGTCGATTGAGCGTCGATAAAATAACTAAAAATTTAGCTATCCTGTTGCTGTAAACCACCTGGGCGGAGGAATCTGGTTGGTTTTGTAGAATGCAGCAAGCCTTTTCCTGTTTTTTATCCAGCCGTCCTTGGGCTTTGTTTTAAGGGGCAGTAATCCTAAAAAGTGCAGTGCACGCAGGCCAAGAAAATCTGCGATATCCGCTTTGCTGAAAAACTGAGTATCCTTTAAAACCTGGATATACTTTTGCTTAAAATTCTGAAAATCGTCTACCCGCGATATCACATGCCAGTCGATACCGAACAGGAGCCTTTTTTGAATTAAATCCGGGAAATCATTACAGATAGCTTGGTAGTCTTTAACAAACTCCGGAACTTTTTTGTCTATGATGACTTCATGGTGAGCTACATCAACAAATAAATATTTATATGTCTTAAGCATATCACAGATCTCATTAACCCATGCTTTTTGTCTTTTATGTCCCTTTCTGTTGTAGCACTCATTGCCGCTCCAGCCGAAATGTGCCAGATTCAAATGCAGATCGGGGAATTTATCAAGCACAATTCTCCAGTACACGGGATTGCCAAAATCATAGCTCGCACCGGGGTAAGCTTCTATTCCGTCTGAAACACAATGTGCGGTGATGGGGACCTGTTCTTTTTCACAGTAGTCATAGAGCTCGGTCAGTACTTGATCAAACTGCTGTCCGGTAAATTGGATGTACTCCTTCATTTTATTTTTCTTAAAGATCTTTTTGTTTCTCTTTTTTTCAACGGCCAGGTTGCCGAGCGGTCTGTAACCCAAGCTGTTGTATATTTTTACACCGATAAAGCCTTTGTTTCTGATCGCTTCTTTTACCAGGTCCAATGAACTATATTTCTCGGGCGGTCCGCCATGCTTAAGATTATCCGGACTGGGCAACTTTGCTCTAAACGCGATCTCTCTTGCCGGATCGAAGGCGACAAAAGGATGAATCCTGCCTTTATAAGGAAGCACCACATCCCGATAGATGGTATCGATTTGTGATGCTATATGAACATCTTTTGAATTCTTAAACCAGTATTCATAATCGATCATTAAGGGAACAAAGAGATCTGTCTTATTCTTTTTAAATGTATTTACCATACTGTCAGTAATAACCGAGATTTCTGCCATCGAAAGAATGTCTGCCCAGCGGCGGTAGCCCTTGCCCATAATCAAACAGGCTATGCCGACTGCAATACGGCAGAAGATGCCCTTTTTAGCGGTTTCTTCCTGCTTCCTGATGCAGCGCGCAATAATGCTAAAAAATCTTAAAAAACGGCCTATAAAGTTTATGTACCATTTATATTTGCGGGAATACAGGTATCCTTTGAGTGGAATGTCCTTTCCTCGAAAAATGTGCTCATGTACGTCTATAATGGGATTCATAGAGGACTCCTTTAACTTTTTATATTTATAGCAGTTGATGCTTTTTTAAAATATCAGATACTCTTTGTCGGCATTTACTTAAAGCTATTTCCAGATAGCTTAGGCTGTGCCCTTTTGTAACGGCTCTGGAGTTGAACTTGTTAAACAGCTTAAGCATGGCTTGATTATCGTTCTGAACGTAACCGCCAAAATATGAAATATTATTTTGCAGTGCATATCTGGCTAACAGGCAAAATAGAATTGTGCCCAAACCCTTATTCTGGTATTCATCCAAAACCGTAATTGCGATTTCTGCGGTATCCTGTTTTTTGGGTAATCTGATGTAACGACCTATACCCATGCCCGGGAAATTTGTTTCTGTATTATTCAAGAATCTGCAGCCGATTGCCACATGATTTTTATTGTCGATGTGGGTGAGATATTCCAATTCCTGCTTTGAGAATTGTTTAAAAGAGAAGTTAAACCGATAACGCTTTGAGCTAGTTGATAGCAGATTTAAACCTTCCGTTATACAGTCTTTACATCCGTAGTCAAGGAAGTAAAAAAAAGCCTTGGTCCTATCTTTGAGTGTAGTGGAATAAATAATCTCTTTTGTTATTTGATTTCTTATATCACACTGTACAATATGTTTTTTACTATTAGGCATAACGGCTCAGTAATTAATACTATAGCATATTCCTTATTTATACAACTGCTTGGCACATTCCGGACACAGACCATGAGAAAAGTCGACTTTTGTGTGGTCATGAACATAGACCTCTATCGGATGCCATCTGCCGTTCTTGTCCCGTATCTTTTTGCATTTGGCACAGATCGGCAGTAAACCACTCAGTGTCTTTACTTTTTTTAGCGCTTTCTCCAGTTTCTTAACCAGGCGCTCCCTCTTTTGGGCAGATTTTTTACGTTCCGCTATATCGCGGGCAAAGACAATATTATACTCCCTGCCTTCGAATACCAGGTAATTGATTCTGATTTCCACGGGGAATACGCTCCCGTTTTTAGTACGGTGAGCGGATTCAAAGATAAAAGAACCCTTTGTTTTCAGTTCCTGCCAGTGAGCAGTCCATAGCTGTTCAGAGAAATTGGGATCGATATGGTGAACCGTCATGCTCAGCAGTTTTTTTCGAGAATAACCAAGCGCGCGACATGCTGCATCGTTTACATATACAAAATGTGCGTCAGGTTCCATTAGGTACACGGCATCGGGAGTACAATCTATGGCAAACTGCAGGAGCCGCTGTTCAAAGTGTAGATCCGATGACGGTAGTACGGTTGGTATAGCATGATCCTCTTTACTATTTCTACTATTTTTAGAAGAAGGTGTACGTAGCTTAAGCGACTTTTTCATTGTATTCAAACCCTCATAAAACTTTTGAGGATTTAGTTTTTAATTGAGGAAATTGCAAAACTCAAAATATATTAAGTTAGTAAAATACTTATTCATTATACCATAATAATTTAGCAATTTCCATTTTAGGAGCTTCTTGCAAAAATGTTATTTTTGCAAGAAGCTCAATTAATATTATTTTGACCCAAGCGGGATTTTTTGTCAAGAGAGTCTGTAATGTATAATATGGAAAGAGGGATGCACTTTTTTTTATTGAATTTATGAGTCTGATATTTTACTCTTTAAGAGTATTATGAGCTGAATGATAATGAACAATTTTGAATTTATATTAAAAGTTCAGTTTTGCTAGCTTTATTTAATTAATGCATTATAATTAATAATAGAAGGAGTATTATGCTTATGAACAGAGGAAAGACCGTCTTTGTATTCGTAATTGTGTTTTTTATAATAAGTTCAGTTTCTTATACGGAAGATGATATTGATGATCTATTGTTAAGCGGAATAGCGGATAAACGTAAAACAGAACAGGGATTACTGGAACTGCTGGACGAATCGAAGCTTAAGGTGGAAGCGGATCCACAGGACTACGATGCCCATTGGATGTATGCGGTGCTCTGTTATTTTT
>Ga0307430_1000140_pt1 | contig 70910 bp, 71 predicted proteins | sample SalMarWE160130MG_FD_202159 | JGI IMG/M metagenome (GOLD analysis project Ga0307430, IMG submission 202159) | Salt marsh sediment microbial communities from the Plum Island Ecosystem LTER, Massachusetts, United States - WE1603-130 | ecosystem: Environmental > Aquatic > Marine > Intertidal zone >... | reverse complement strand
AGGCCAAGTAATATTCTTTATTTGATCACTCGTACCTTAATGCGTCTATGGGATTAAGCCTCGCGGCCCTCATTGCAGGATAAATTCCAAAGAACAGGCCTATTATCGTAGAAAAACTTAGGGCGATCACTATTGGCATCCATGTTATGGAAGTGTCCAGGATAGTAAACCTGGACAATAGTTCAGATACAATAATTGCAAATAAGATGCCAAAAATACCGCCTGTGACACTCAAAACGATGCTTTCTACCAGGAATTGTATTAGTATGTCTCTGTTCTTGGCACCGATGGCTTTACGGATGCCGATCTCTCTCGTCCTTTCGGTGACTGAGACCATCATTATGTTCATTATCCCTATGCCGCCCACAAGAAGTGATATACCGGCTATACCTGCAATTACCACGGTAAAAATACCGGTAATAGTGCTTAGGATATCAAGTATCTGGGTCTGATTCCGTACACTGAAATCTGCTGTTTCACCAGACCTTATATTCCTGTGGCGTTTGAGTATTGATTCTATCTCGTCTGAAGCAGCATCTATATCTTTTTCACTGACACTCTGAGCCAGGATCATATTATATGAGTCAAGGCCGTATAATTTATTCTGTGCGGTTGTGACCGGTATGCTGATAAAGTCATCCTGGTCATTACCAAACGTATCAGTGCCCCTTGTCTCGAGTGTACCTAATACCTTAAAATTCTGCCCGTCGATTTTAATGATTTTACCTACTGGATTAATATTACCGAATAATTTAGTGACAATCGTCTGGCCGATTACTGCTACACTTAAAGAATTTGAGACATCGCTCCTGCTGTAAAATTTACCTTCCTCTATTTCCATGTTGTAGAGTTCACGACCGTTTTCTGTTGAGGCATATACTGTAGACTGGGTACTCTTATTCATATATGAAACAATAGATGAGCTGAAAACTACCGGAGCTACTTCGGTAATCAAAGTGGCTTCTCTTTCTATAGAAGTCAGATCATCTTCCTTTAACTCGGATTGCTGTGTGCCGCCCATTGCCATCTGCTGTCCGAAACCTTCTTCCTCTTCAGGATTACCGGGGGTTATTATGATCAGATTTGAACCGATGTCCTGAACAGACTGGATAACAGACTGCTGTGCTCCCATACCTATGGACAGCATGGCGACCACCGCGCCTACTCCTATTATTATCCCCAGCATTGTTAGAAAGGATCTCATTTTATTTAAGAACAGAGCCTGGAAGGCTACTTTTATATTTTCCAGAAATCTTTTCATGATTTATAAATATCTTTATCAGATTGATGAAGTTGTAACTATATCCCCCTCGCTTAAGCCTGATTTTATTTCAGCCAGGTCGTAGTTGGATATGCCAGTGGTAACTTCTGTTTTTACCTTTTCTCCTTCCTGGGTCAAAACATCTACATATGATATGCCGTCATCTTCATAGACGTACTGTATTGGGACATATAAGACGTCGTCCACGCTGGAAGTGGTTATATCAAGACTTGCTGAAAACCCGTACAGGACTTCAGGGCCATCCTGGGTGTCAAGCTCTACCATTACCTCAAATGATACCACCCCTCCGATATTGCTTGAGACCGGGGATATATGGATTATTCTGCCCTCAAATTTGTAGTCGTAGTAGGCATCAAGCCTTACCTCTGCCTCCTGGCCTTCCTTAAGGTTCACTACATCGGTCTCGTTTACTTCTGCCTTTACCACAAAGTCCTTTTCTATTATGGAAATTGCGGGCACTCCGGGACTGGCATATTCTCCCGGGCTGTAGCTTGAAGAAAGTACTATTCCGTCATAAGGGGCATAGATTGTACTGTCGTCCATATCCATTTTGGTCAGTTCCAGGCTGATCTCGGAAAGATGTAATTGTGTTTCTGCCTGATCAATATTCTTTCTGGTTATTGCTATCTGCGACTCTGCATTCTGTGTGCTGCTTAAGTTGGTCCAGCTGGTAGAGGATTGGTTTAAAAGTGATTGTTCGTAGGCGCTTTGTGCAGAATTAACTGAAGACCCGCTTTGTTCTTTAGTAGTCTCATAGGTCCCTTCTGTTGAGTCAACGCTAGCGTTTTGTTGGGCTTTTACAGCTTCATAATTAGCTTCGGCATTATTAGCATTAGCTTCAAATTGAGCAAGCTGAGTAGGAGTGTAAGCAGGAACAGCTGCTATAGCTTCCGCCAGTATTTTTTCTGCTTCATCCCAGGCAGTTTTAGCACTTTCTACCAGCCAGCTGGATATATTTCTTGCATGTTCCAGAGCAGTATATGCACTCTCTTCGGAAGCTTTCGCCAGTTCGTTTGCATTTTCCAATGCACTATATGCTGATTGGGTAGCTTGTTCTGCAAGATCTACATTTAAGTCAGCCAACTGCAATGCTATATGGTTTGCATCCAGTGCCTGCTGGTAGCTTATTTTGGAAAGTTCCAGACTGTCTTTAGATATATTTAAATTTCCTTCTGCCTGGGCAACAAGTAATTCCTGCCTGCTGTTGTCTACTTTAAAAAGTACATCGCCTTTATTGAACTCGTCTCCTTCATCCATTGTGTATGCGACTTTACCAGCTGTGGAAAGAGAATAGTTATGAATGGATGTAGAGTCGATATATCCACTAGCAGAAATAGTCTGAACTATATCACCTCTGGTCACTTCAAAGGTCTGCTCATCAAGTAAGTTTTCTCCAAGTGTTCCGCAGGCAGAAAGGTTGAGTAGGGATATTACAATTACTATAATTATAATAATTAAAGGTAGTATTTTATTAATTCTCTTAGTTTTCATTTTATACCCGGCTTTCAATTTATTTTTTTAAAATTATATAAATAAAACAAGACTTTACAAGCCAAATGATATTTAAACAGATTTTTTATATATTTCAAATATATTTTTAATTAATTTAAAATTTTTATAAATACTAATATAATGTTTTATACAAACTATATTGTGTTATAATACCGTAGAAAATCTACTTAGCAAATGCAAATTTAAATATTCGATTATTAAATTATATTAAGAGGGAGAATATTTATGAGTGACTGGACTGAAATTATACAAATTTTTGCCAGGGAGATCCTGGATTCAAGAGGAAATCCGACCGTGGAAGTCGAGACCATGCTGGGCTGCGGGGTGGCAGGAAGAGCTGCAGTACCTTCCGGAGCATCTACCGGAGCATTTGAAGCAGTTGAATTAAGAGACAATGATAAGAAAAGATATATGGGCAAGGGTGTCCAGAAAGCAGTAGAAAACGTTAATTCCTTTATTGCGCCGGAGCTTGAGGGGATGGATGCTATCTATCAGAAGGAGATAGACCAGGCTATGATAGAACTGGATGGGACTAAAAATAAATCTAAAATGGGAGCAAACGCTATATTGGGTGTTTCTTTATCTGTGGCAAAAGCTGCTGCAACAGCACTTGACCTTCCGCTGTATAAATACCTGGGGGGCGTCAATGCTCATGTTCTTCCCTCACCGATGATGAATATTTTAAACGGCGGTAAGCATGCAGATAACAGTGTTGACCTGCAGGAATTTATGGTAATGCCGCTTGGTGCATCTAATTTTAGCGAAGCTTTAAGGATGGGAGTAGAAGTATTTCACAATCTAAAGGCGGTGCTGAAAAAAGAACGGCTGAATACAGCAGTGGGAGATGAAGGCGGCTTTGCTCCTGATCTTAAGACCAATGAGGATGCCATAAAGTATATAATCAAGGCCATAAAGAGTGCTGGGTTTAAACCAGGTAAAGACGTCTATATTGCACTTGATCCTGCAGCTTCAGAGTTTTATAACAATGGAAAATATAACCTGAAAGGGGAAGGCAAGGTCTTTACTCCTGCGCAAATGGTTGATTATTATAGTAAACTTGTAGAAAAGTACCCCATTATCTCGATAGAAGACGGGATGGCTGAAGAAGACTGGAATGGATGGAAAAAACTCACGGAAAAACTCGGAAGAAGGGTTCAGCTTGTAGGAGATGACCTTTTTGTGACCAATACCGAAAGACTTAAAAAAGGAATCAAGATGGGAGTGACAAATTCTATTCTGATCAAAGTAAACCAGATAGGAACTCTATCTGAAACTCTGGATGCAATTGAGATGGCCAGGAATGCAGGCTATACGGCTGTCATATCCCACAGGTCAGGAGAAACTGAAGATACCACTATTGCAGATATTGTAGTAGGGGTAAATGCCGGACAGATTAAGACTGGTGCTCCCTCAAGAACGGACAGAGTATGCAAGTACAATCAACTTCTGAGAATAGAGGAAGAACTGGGCAGCGAAGCAGAATTTCTGGGGTTGGATGCCTTTTACAATTTAAAATAGAAAGAATTGATTATTATTTTAACTCTTAGGAATAATTGAAACAGTATCCCCTTCACATGCCACCAGCCAGGCATTATGTTTTCTTAGCTCACCGCTCAATATCAATTTGCTTAAAGGGATCTGTATCATACGGTCAAGTGTTCTTTTAAGTTCTCTTACACCATATTGCCCGCTGTAACCATTTTTGATTATAATTTCTTCGGCTTCTTTGCTTACCTGCAGTGATACGTTATATTTTTCCTGAAGGCTTTCCGAGAGTTTATCGATCATCGGTTTTAATATTATCCTTACATCTTCTTTATCCAGTGTTCTGAAGATTATTATTTCATCGATACGGTTTAAAAATTCTTTACGGAATTGAAGGGAAAGTTCCTGGGGAACAGAAACTTTCTGTTCTTTTGCAGCCTGTTCAACAAAACCTATCTGACTCTTTTTTTTATCAACGGTCAAAATATTGGAGGTCATAATAAAAACAGCATTTTTGGCGTCTATGGTTCTGCCTTTTGAATCTGTCAGGCGGCCTTCGTCAAAGACCTGAAGGAACAGATCAAAGACTCTCGGATGAGCTTTTTCAATCTCATCAAGTAATACTATTGAATATGGTTTGGTTCTAAGTTTACCTGTGAGCTGGCCTTCTTTTTCAGAGTCTCTATAACCCGGAGGAGATCCAATAAGTTTTTCTACATGATGTTCATGCATGTACTCGGACATATCAAAGCGAATAAGATCAGAAGAACTTCCAAATAGAAATTCTCCTATCGATTTTGCCAGTTCAGTCTTACCGGTACCCGTAGGGCCGAGAAATAGAAAAACCGATAGAGGACTCTGCCTTTTTACCAGACCAGCATGGGCCATAAGAAGATGCTGACACACTGTTTCTATTGCTTTATCCTGTCCGATTACTCTTTTTTTTAAAAAATCTTCAAGTTTAAGAAGACGGGATTGTCCTATTTCTTCAAGGTGGCCGGTTATGATATCCAGAGGTATACTTGTCTTATCGGAAAGTACTTTAGCTATGGTGATTTCGGTAACCTCATTTTTGGCTTTGCTTTCATCTTTCTTACCGGCTGATTCATCAGCCTTATAATCACCTTTTATTTTAAATTCAGGCTTGCTGAGTACAGGGATTCTTATATGTGCAGCCGCCTTATCTACTAAATCTATAGCCTTATCGGGTAATCTGTGGTCACTGTCAAATCTTATGGACAGGTTTACTGCTGCCTCTAAAGCCCGGTCAGTGATCTTGACATGGTGATGTTCTTCCCATTTTTGTTTAAGTCCTTTAAGTATCTCTACTGCATCGCCCGGGGTAGGTTCATTTGCTATTATTTTTTCAAAGCGGCGCTCCAGTGCTGAATCTGATTCGATGTAGCGGCGGTATTCATCTATGGTAGTGGCCCCGATACACCTGAGACCGCTGGCAAGTGCCGGTTTCATAAGGTTTGCAGCATCCATACTTCCTTCACCCCGGCCGGCACCGACCACTGTGTGTATTTCGTCTATGAATAGTATTACATCAGAATTTTTACGGGCTTCTTCAATTATATTGGTGATCCTTTCTTCAAACTCACCCCTGTATTTAGTCCCCCCGACCAAGGATCCCATATCTAATTCAATAATACATTTCCCGCCGAGTATCTCTGGATTCTTTCCTTCTGCTGCTCTTACTGCCAGGGCTTCTACAATAGCAGTTTTTCCTACTCCCGCTTCACCGATGATTATGGGATTGTTTTTTTTCTGGCGGGCAAGTGTTTGAATTATCTTTAACAGCTCATTGTCCCTGCCGATGAAGGGACCTAATCTGCCTTCTTTTGCTTCTTTGGTAAGATCCCTTCCATAGTGGTCAAGATTTGGTGTTTTGCTAAAGGTGGTTTTTGGCTGAATTTTGGGTTGCTGTTTAAATTGCTGTGGATATTCTTTTTTGAATTCTTCTTTGACTTCCTTTTTTACTTTGGCATTTTTAAGGGCATATTCAGCAATTTCAGCTGTTCTAACATTTACTTTATCTAAAATGGATTCAATAATAAAGCCCGGGTCCTGCATTATAGCAGCAAACATATGCAGGCACAGGACTTCTTCGGAAGTTTCTGCCAGCTTAAATGCCTGCCTGTATGCATTACTATAACCAATACCCGGATATACAAGTTTATCTTTATGTATATAATTCCCTTTGACGATCATATCGCGCACTTGCCTTCTTAATAAAGTCGGGTCCAGTTTATACTGCTTTAAGATATCTTCGACCATTTTATTTTCTGCCAGTACTTCGTTACAGATAGTCATATTATTAAGATCTGCTTTAAACCTCAGTCTTCCTCTGCTGTCAATGGCTTTTTTTAAACTGCAGATACCGATCAGGAGATGTTCTTTTTCCATGTACTGCTTTTTTGATTCTATTGTCTCTAAAGCTGTCATCTGAATGGCTACAGATAGACCGTTGGAAATTTCTTTCATATTAATCACTTACTATTTAAACATATTTTAAGCGCAATTCCATTATTTTTTTTATATGATTTCTCTTAGGTTGTATATTTAGAATCAATCCTTGAAGCTTTCTTAAGGCAATCACTTGCTTCCCGGGTCATTCCATTTTTTTTGTAGATCTCATATAAGATTAAATAAGCGCCTTTGCAGCGCGGGTTTATACTAATAGCATGTTTGGCTGAATCAATGGACTCATCATGCCTGTTAGTTTTTAAAAGAGCAGATGAAAGATTAAGCCATAGTCTCCAATAACCAGGCTTGATATCAAGACCTTTTTTTGCATATTGGATTGCTTTGTCAAATTGTCCTGCATTTATAAGCGATATGCAAATATTATTGTAATGAGTCACATCTTGCGGATTTAATCTTATTGCTTTTTCATAAGCAGCAAGTGCCTTTTCATGCTGATTCATTTCTGAGTATGAATAACCGAGATTGGCCCAGGCATGGGCAAATCTGGGATTTATCCTTAATGACTGCAGTGCTGAGGAAATGGCTTCCTCGTGGAGTTTGATATTACCCAGGCAGTAGCTTTTATAACCATAAGCCTCCCAGTTACTGGGATCGGCCTGTATGGCTTTATTGAAATATTCTATTGCTTCTTTATCCCTGCGCAAGTGAAGCAGGCCGAATCCATGCTGGGTCAATTCACGGGATGACATAACTACTGTACCGTCATTTATAAGGTCCTTTAGTCTTTTGGCACCGCTGTAATCGCTTCGTACTTTAAGCAGCTGATCACCGATCTCCTCAAACGAGGCAAAACGCTTTTTGGGATCTTTTTCAAGGGATTTTTGCACGCAGGCACTGACAATTTCAGGCAGCCCTTTGCAAATGGATGACAGTAACGGCGGTTTTGTATTTTTATGCCGGTAATAGAATTCTTCAGCATCGTAAGCCCTAAAAGGAAGTCTTCCTGTTAGCATCTCAAAAAGCATGATCCCGAAAGAATATATGTCTGCAGTTCTGTCGGTGTTTCTTGCATCCTCAAACTGCTCGGGAGGCATATAAGGAGGAGTTCCGAGTGCCACTCCGCCCCTTGTCTTATACAGAGATGCTTTTAGATTTTTAAAGGCTGCAGGCGGTGCAATTTTAATACTGTCCATCACTTTGGACAATCCCCAGTCTGTTATTTTTACCTTTCCTCTGCTGTTTAAAAGAATATTTTCCGGTTTTAAATCTCTGTGGATCAGTTTACCGTTCTGCCAAGCGTATTCCATACCACAGCATATCTGAATTGCAGCATCAAGTATTTTGTCAATGGATGTGGATCTGTCATTGATCAGTTTCCTTAAACTGCCCCCGTCCATATATTCCAGATAGATATAGGGCTTTCCTTCTATTTCAAATACATGGTCTGCATATACAATATTTCTATATCTGCCCAGCTCCAGCCAGTACTGGGCCTCGTTCCAGAAACTTACTATTACACTTTCTTCCTGCATAAACTCGTCTCTGAAAGATTTTGCTGCCCATGCGATATTGCTGCTGACAGGGGGACCTATGAATAAGACTATTCCCATTCCGCCAAAACTGACCGATTTGACTTCATGGTCTCCGAATTTATCACCAGGCCTCCACTTGACAAGTTCTGGTGAATCATATCTTTGGGATCCAGCTTTCATTTTAACACCGAATAAAGATAAGATATTATAAGCTTTCAAAGTATTAACACGGCGGTTCTATTGATTTTAGCAAATCACTAAAATGTTGTAAATTTTAACTTTTTTATATATCTTATATTCTTAAGTATTATTATCTAACAAGATTTGAAGGTATATCTTATGCACATGATAACAGGTGCTGCTGGATTTATCGGAAATGTACTGGCCAGAGAGTTACTGGCTAGGGGTAGAAAGGTAAGGGCTCTGGTTCGTTCTGCATCCGATAATTCTTCACTTGGAGGTTTAAAGGTAGAAAAGGTGGTCGGGGACATTCAGGATAAAGACTCACTTATTAAAGCTTTCAGGGGCATAGATACTGTGTATCATCTGGCCGGGAAGATTTCAATAATGCCCGGCGACCAAACCCTGATACGGAATATTAATCTGGGAGGGACTAAAAATGTTATAGATGCCTGCCTGAAATGCGGCGTCAGGCGGTTAGTGTATACTAGCTCCATACATGCCTTAGAAGAGCCACCAGTGGGAACAGTGATTGATGAGAGTATACCGTTTGATCCAAACAGCAGCAGAGGGGAGTATGACAGATCAAAGGCCCGCGCCAGCATAGAGGTTGCCAAAGCAGCAAAAGATGGGCTTGATTCGGTAATAGTCTGCCCCACCGGGGTTCTGGGTCCTTATGACTTCAGGATATCATCAATAACCCAGACATTCATTGACTTTGCCTGCGGTAGACTGAATTTTATTGTAGGCGGAGCTTATGATTTTGTTGACGTGCGTGATGTCGCCGTAGGGCATATCCTTGCTGCTGAAAAAGGAAAAACAGGTGAGAAGTATATACTTTCAGGGCAGAGAATCACTATGGATGGAATGATGTCAATGCTTGAAGAAATAAGCGGTACTCGCAGACCAAAATACAAGGTTCCCGTATGGCTTGTAAAAACTGCAGGTTTATTTACTCCAGTCTATTACAAACTGGCGAACAAAGCTCCCCGTTTCACGATTTATTCGATCAGCACCCTGCAGAGTAATTCAGTCATCAATCATAAAAAAGCTTCAAGTGAACTTGGTTACAGGCCAAGGACTGTTAAAGAATCAATAAAAGATACTTTTAAATGGCTAAAGGAAGATAAGATATTGTAACTTTTTTTGGAAAATAATTGCAATTTGATGTGGTTATAGTAGTATTATCAATTAGGAATTTAACGGCGTTCTTTTAAAAATAGCTGAATATAAAACATATAATATATTGTGTTTCAGGGAATCCAGTTTAAATCTGGAGCGGTCCCGCCACTGTGATAGGGTGTGTGCTCTTCACTTAAGGCCACTGGCAGAACTGCCGGGAAGGCGAAGAGTAAAGTCCCTTAAGCCAGGAAACCTGCAAATATTTTGATTATCTCTCTTCGGCAGAAAGAGGATGATTTTTCATTTGTTAGAAAAACTCCCGGCTGAAGAGTACGGGAGTTTTTTATTTATAAAACAAAGGGTAGGAGAAAAGGAGGAAAAATGTTAAAAAAGATTAAGTGGGCTGCAGCAGTGATTCTGATTTTAGCTCTTCTGTCTTTTCTGGCTGTCTTACCGGGATGTAAAGAGCAGGCAGTGGCAGGGATATCAGAAAATATGATAATACTGGAGGATGGTGCTGGAAATACGGTAGAGCTTTCAGGGCCGGCTGAAGAAATCGTTGTCCTTGCTCCCAGCGTGCTGGAAATTATAGATGCTCTGGGTGCCATGGAACTGGTTGTGGAGGTAGATAATTTCAGTGTATCCATTGCTGACCCGCTGGCAGAAGGATTCGAGGGAGCCGGAGATGCATATGGGCCAAATATAGAAAGAATAACTGAGTTGGGCCCTGATATCTTGCTGACACCAGGCGGACCCGAAGATGATTACCAAAAATTGGAGGAACTTGGGATCGAAGTTTACAAGACTATCAGCATTAACGGGATAGAAGGTGTTTATGATGAAATATCTAATACCGGCAAAATACTGGGACTTGAAAATAAGGCGGAAGAACTTAACAGCGAGCTTAAAAAAGGGGTCGATGAAATATATAGCAAGGTGAAGGACCTAAGCGATGACGAGAAACCGAGAGTTTTTTATGTGGTGTGGAATGATCCATTAACGAGTGCAGGTATGGATACTTTTATTAATGACCTTATTGAAAAGTCTGGTGGAATAAATATTATAGCAGAGGATAATCTGACTGGATGGCCTGAATACAGTGCGGAGACATTGATAGATAGAAACCCGGATATAATAATTGCCCCCATGATGGCAGTGGGAGGAGATCCTTCGGCAATAACAGAGGACCAGAGATTTTCAAGCATTGATGCAGTTATAAACGGCAGGGTATACGTTGTTCCTGATAATCCTGTCTGCCGTCCCAATCATAATGTTATTAAAGCACTTCAGATGTTTTCAAAGGCCATACACCCTGAGATTTTTGGAGAGTTTGAAATAATGGAATAAGGTAGACCAATAAAATTGGAAATTTAGTATACTTACTATTAGATGGTACAATTATTCTGATTCTTAGTTTTCTGTAGATTCTTATGGTAACCAGAACAAAGATCTTAAGATATATTTTTATATTGCTATTAATACTGTTATTAATGATAATAGCCTGCACTTCTATAGGTGCTGCTAAAATAAGCCTTAAGGATACTGGATTAATACTGGTAAGTTTTATACCCGGCGTTGGTCACTTTGTAGATATTTCCCGGCTTGATCCCCAGGATATAGTTATTATTTCACAGATCAGGTTGCCAAGGATTTTCCTGTCTATATTTGTGGGCATGGCCCTTGCCGCTGCCGGAGTTATTTTTCAGGGGCTGTTCAGGAATCCCATGGCGGATCCTTTTGTAATCGGTGTATCGGCAGGAGCTGCCCTGGGAGCTACCATAGGGCTGGTTTTTATTACAGGCGTTGGTCTGTTGGGTATTTCCACTACTGCCGTTTTTGCTCTTCTGGGGGCTCTGGGCACTACTTTTTTAGTCTACAGCATTGCAAGGACAAGAAGAAAGGTATCAGTCATTACGTTGCTTCTGGCTGGTATTGCTCTTAGCGCCATGTTAAGTGCAATAACTTATTTTATAATGATCTTTAAGGTCAATGATATAGCAAAAGTAATATTCTGGATTATGGGTGGACTGACTTCCGCTTCCTGGAACAGATTTATTATACTTGCTCCGCTGGTCACTGTTCTGGTAATTATTTCCGGGTTTTTTATGAGAGATCTAAATATAATATCCCTGGGGGACAGAAGAGCGGTCCAGCTTGGAGTGCAGACAGAAAAAGTAAAGAAGATAATGTTGGTGATGGCTTCGTTTATAGCTGCAGTGGCTGTATCGGTAAGCGGTATCATAGGGTTTGTCGGGCTTATAACCCCGCATATTTTAAGATTGATCGTAGGACCTGACCATAAGATATTATATCCCACTTCAGTGATAGCGGGAGGAATAGTCCTGCTTATGTCTGATACCGTGGCAAGGACTGTGCTTATGCCTAGAGAAATTCCGGTAGGTATTATTACTTCCATTATAGGAGTCCCATTTTTTCTGTATCTGCTGGTAAGGTCAAAAAGACAGATTTTTTAAAACAGCTTTTATGCATAAGATGGTTAAAAAAGGTAATATGATTTCGGTTAAAAATTTAAATTTTTCTTATAATCACAACCAGGTTTTGCATGACATGAGTTTTAATATAGGCAGAGGTGATTTTATATCAATTTTAGGCCCCAACGGCGCAGGAAAGAGTACACTGGTAAATCTTATAAGCAAGGTGCTGGAAGACTACAGCGGCAGAATTGAAATAGATGGAAAGGATATAAGAAAATTGGATTCAAGAGAGGCAGCAAAAATGGTAGCTGTTGTGCCCCAGTATACCAATCCTGGCTTTGACTTTACCGTATCTGAGATGGTCATGATGGGAAGGCACTCTTACATATCAAGGTTTGGAATGGAAAAGGAGGAGGATCATAGTGCGGTCAACCAGGCAATGGAGAAAACTGAGACACTGTCATTTGCAAACAGGAAGTATTCGGAACTGTCAGGTGGTGAGAAACAACGTGTGATTATAGCACAGACTCTGGCACAGAACAGCTCTATCCTTCTTCTTGATGAGCCGACTTCTCACCTTGATATAAACTTCCAGATAGAGTTTATAAATCTTTTTTTAAGCTTAAACAGAGAAGAGGGTAAGACTGTAGTCGGGATTTTTCATGATATAAATCTTGCTCTACAGAACAGTCAAAAAATGATGCTCCTAAAAGATGGCAGAATTTTTAATTTTGGAATCCCTGAAAGTATAGTAAGCAGAGAAAGCATAAAAAGGGTATTTGGAAGCGATGTATTCGTGGGTAAAAATCCTGTTACCCAAAAACTATATGTAAGTCCTGTTTTTACACCTGCTGTCCGCGGAGGAGCTCTTAATATAAAGTCAAATAAAAACCTTAAGATCCATGTTATTGGCGGCGGAGGAGCCGCATCGCCGGTTATCAATTTACTTAACAGCAGGGGCTATGAGGCATCCTGCGGCGTTATAAATAATCTGGATACGGATGTCGATACTGCGCAGATGCTTGGGATCCCATATGTTACCGAGGCTCCCTTTTCTCCTATAAGTACGGTTTCACAGAATAAAAATCTGGAGTTTATCAAATCCAGTGACGTGGTCATTTTACCCGGAGTAGAGTTTGGATATGGCAATTTTCCAAATCTTCTGTCGGTAAAAGAAGCACTAAGGTTAAATAAAAAAGTGATAGTAGTAGATGAAAAGACCATAAGAGAAAGAGATCATACCGGTGGAAAGGCTGGCAGCCTTTACCGTAAAATAATAGAAAACGGTGCAGTTGTGGTTAAGTCAGTAAATCAAATACTCCTTCATCTGTGATCATAATATGAGAAAATATAAATCAAAATCAATAATGATACAGGGCACAGGCTCACATGCAGGCAAGAGTGTAACGGTTACCGCAATCTGCAGGATTTTAAAACAAGATGGATATAACGTATGTCCATTTAAATCACAGAACATGGCATTAAACTCATATGTAACTGCTGCAGGCGGGGAAATGGGCAGAGCCCAGGTGGTCCAGGCTGAAGCATGTGGCTTAGCTCCTGAAGTATATATGAACCCAATACTTATCAAGCCTATAGCTGATACGAAGGCTCAGATAATATTTATGGGGAAAATGGTAAAAAATATGGATGCTGTTGAGTATAACCAAAAGAAGGTTTTTTATTTGAATAAGATAAAAGAAGTCCTTGATGATTTAAAGAAAAGATTTGATTTTATAGTGATAGAAGGAGCCGGTAGTCCGGCGGAGATAAATCTTTTAAAAAATGATATTGTGAATATGAAAACAGCTGAAATCTCAGCATCTCCGGTAATACTGGTAGGGGATATTGACAGAGGAGGAGTTTTTGCAAGTTTTTATGGTACGGTAAAGCTCCTACCCAGAAAATATAGGAGATATATAAAGGGACTGTTGGTAAATAAATTTAGGGGAGATATGAGTATTCTTAAACCGGGTAATGATTTAATATCCCGGAAATTAAATATCCCTGTAGTCGGAACTATTCCGTACTATAGGGATATTTATATAGAAGAAGAGGACTCGGTAAATCTGGAGCATGAAAAGATCAAAAAATCAATTTTAAATAATACGACAGGAAATGGTAGAAGTAGAAAAATAATAGTTGGTGTGGTTTATCTTCCTCATATTTCTAATTTTACTGATTTTAATGCTTTTGAAATGGAAAAAGAAGTCAGCCTGATTTACATTAAAAATAAGAGGGAGTTAAAAAAATTAAAACCACATATAATTATTATTCCGGGAAGTAAAAGTACTATAGGTGATCTGTTATATTTAAGAAGATCCGGGTTAGAAGAAGAGATTAAGAAGCAGTACCGGGGCGGTGCAGTAATATTTGGCATATGTGGAGGCTTCCAGATTTTAGGAAAGAAGATTGTAGATAAGTTTAAAAGTGAGTCGCCTGATATCGAAAGTATTAATGGCATAGGGTTAATGGATATGAGTACAGAGTTTTTACAGCATAAAAATACCCATCAGGTAGAATTTGAACTTAATAAAGATGTTTTTAACTATAGTTCAGATTTTAAAAGGATAAGCAGGAAAGTTACAGGTGATAAAATGGAAGATATGAGAGGATATGAGATTCATATGGGTATATCAAAATCAATAACTGGTAAGTCTAACAAGTTGATACCGCTTTTTAAGGTAAAGTGCAGAAGAAATGTTGCTGCTGGTTTCAATGAAAATGATGGATTTATAACCTTCGGGGAAAAGAATGCCGGTATAGTGCTTGGTACATATATTCATGGGGCTTTTGATAATTATACTTTTAGGAGATTAATCCTTGGTTTGGTTGGAGAAAGGAATAATATTAGAATTGCTTATACTGGTGGTAAAAATCTGTCATACGGGATTTTCAAAGAGGAACAGTACGATAGACTGGCAGATGTTTTCAGAAAAAATATGGATATGGAATTGTTTTATAAAATCTTAAGGCATAGGTTATAATAAAATCAATTTTGAAAAAAATTAATTGGATATGAATTTGAAGAAAGATAAAAATTCTACAAGAGACAAGTTTAATAAAGACAGCAAAGAGGGTTTGGTTATAATAAATACAGGCAATGGAAAGGGCAAGACCACGGCTGCACTGGGACTGGCGTTGAGAGCTGCGGGCCATGATATGAAAGTATTGATACTGCAGTTTATTAAAAGCGGCCGCGTGAGCGGTGAAGCAAAGGTTATTACGGAAAGGTTAAGACCGCTCGTCGATATTGAGCAGCTGGGAAAAGGATTTATAAGATTTAAGAACGGTAAACCGGATCCCACAGGTGAACAGATAAAAAATGCCAGAGATTCCTTTAAATATGCCAGCGATAAGATTGAAAGCAACAAATATGACTTGATTGTTCTGGATGAAATAAATAATCTGGTTGATTATGGTATGTTAAAAGTGGAAGAAGTAGCAGAAATAATTAAAAACAGACCAAAAGGAATCTGCCTGGTGCTTACCGGCAGGAATGCTTCTCCCGAGCTTATAGATATTGCTGATACGGTGACTGAGATGAAGGAAATAAAGCATGTTTTCAGAAAGGGCATTAAAGCAAGGAAGGGTATTGAATACTGAGTAGTCAGTCATAATTGATTATAAGAAAGCTTAAAATTATAAAAATTATTTTAATCAAGAAGGGAAATCATTGATATGGAATGCAACAAGGAGAGAAATTTAGAGCATTGTAACTGCACTTATGAGCCCTGTTCAAGGAAGGGCATATGCTGTGAATGTATAGCTTACCACAGAAAACTAGGTGAGCTCCCGGCCTGTTATTTTGAACAGGATGCGGAAAAGACATATGACAGGTCTATTGAATACTTTGTAAAATTAAACAGCTAAAATAAAGCTGAATGGCAATACATCTAAATAAATCAAAATTTATGACCAAAATAGGCGTTATGTACTATTTATGGAGGTATGCGGGCAACAGGGTAGCAGTCTCATATCTTGGGGTTGGAAGGGAAAATTTCCTGCGGTACATAAGAAAGATTGAAAATAAAAGTGTAAATCAGGATAAGTTTTTATTAACTGATAAAAAATCAGCAGATATTGAAAAAAAGATTTTAGAATATCTGGATGGGAAGATAAAAAGCCTGGATTTAAAAATAGAATTTTTAAGCGGTACAGAGTTTCAGAAAAGAGTATGGAAGAGTGCTGCTGCTGTACCATACGGAAAGACAGTAAGTTATAAGGAGCTGGCATATATTTCTGGCTACAGTAAGGCTTGGAGGGCAGTGGGCTCGGCATTAAAAAATAATCCCATAATACTGGTAGTACCCTGCCATAGAGTCATAAACCAGAATGGTAAAATAAGTGATTTTATATCTGGGAAGAAGACAAAAAAATTTTTATTAGATTTAGAGAATTAAAATTTATTTTGCGTATGGCTACGCTGTTATTTAAAAGGAAAACTGCGGCTGAAAATTTATTGAGTAGCGCTTAGATAAATATTTTTTTTATGTTACAATCTAAGGGTATTATCAACATTTGATTTTTACCAGGAAAAGTTTAAAACATGAGCTTCTCTAAAAATTTAAGTGTGGTTATTCTTGCTGCTGGTAAAAGCAAAAGAATGAAGTCAGAGATTCCAAAAGTTCTTCACCCAATATCCGGTAAACCCATGCTCTACTATGTACTGTCTTTGGCTGGCAAATTAAATCCTAAAAATATATTTGCGGTTATTGGTCACAAAGGAAAGCTGGTCAGCGATTATATAAAGAATGACTTCCCGGAAGTAAAAACCATTTTTCAGGAAGATCAGCTGGGTACGGCGCATGCTGTTTCTATGTTAAAAAAACAAAAAGAACATTTAGGTAATAATATTTTAATAATTCCCGGCGACTGTCCATTGATTAAAATAGGTACTTTAAAGAAATTAACTGAGAAGAAAATTGCTTCAGGGAGCCCGGCCTGCATCATCACCGCACTGGTACCAGATCCGGAAGGGTATGGCAGAATTATAAAAGACAAAATGGGAAATATCATAAGAATTGTTGAGGAAACTGATGCCAGCCTTGAGGAGAAAAAAATAAATGAGATCAATTCTTCGATTTATTGTTTTGACTGTAAATCTCTATTTGAAAATATTGGAAAAATCAACAGGCGTAATGTTCAAGGTGAATATTATCTAACTGATATTATTGAAGTTTTAATAAAAAATGGTAAGGACGTGAGCTGCATGGAAGTTGGAGACTACAGGGAAGTCATAGGTATAAATGACAGGGCCCAGCTGAATAAAGTAAAAAACATTATGCAGGATAAAATAGGTAAGGATTTATTGAAAGATGGAGCTGTAAGATAATAAAATAAAAATAAAAAAGATATAAAGGAGTAAATTATTTATGGCGGTGGGTATAAAAGAAAATTTAGTTAACAGAAGGTTGATGCTTTTTTCGGGTTCCTCTTCTATTAAACTTACAGGTATGATCGCAAAAGAACTGGGGATAGATGCTGGAAGGGTTACCAGGAATAAATTCAGCAATGGTGAAATATATGTAAAGTTTGATGAGAGCGTCAGGGGTGCAGAGGTATTTATAGTGCAGACATGCTGTGAGCCAATAAATGATAATATAATGGAATTGCTCATAATGATAGATGCACTGAAGAGAGCTTCTGCAATGATGATAAATGCTGTAATTCCTCATTATGGTTATGCACGTCAGGATAAAAAGGCGGAAGGAAGGGAACCAATAACTGCAAAACTATTTGCAGACCTGCTTTCTATAGCAGGAATGGACAGAGCCATACTTGTTGATCTGCATGCTGCAACAATACAGGGATTCTTTGATGTACCCGTAGATCATATCACTGCTATACCTATAATAGCCAAGTATTTTAGAGATAAAAATATAAAAAACGGTGTGGTAGTAAGTCCGGATGTAGGAGGGGTAAAAAGGGCAAGCATATTTGCCAAAAGACTGCATTTTCCTCTTGCTATATTACATAAAAGAAGGCCTACTCCAGGCAAAGCGGAAATAGAGCACATAGTTGGAGATGTGGAAGGAAAAGAAGCCATAATCTTCGATGATATAATAGACACGGGAGGTACACTGCTTAAAGCTGTTGACATGCTGCTAAGGCATAAAGCAAAGAAGGTCTATGTCGGTGCAACACATCCTATTTTTTCCGGTGATGCAGTAGAAAGATTAGAAAACTCTGCAATTGAAGAGCTTGTGGTGATGGATACTATCCCGCTTAAAGACAAAGTCGGTTCAAATAAAATAAAAGTATTATCCATTGCCTCTCTGCTTGCAAAAACAATAAAAAAAGTTTATCATTGCAAATCGGTAAGCGAGTTATTTAAGGGTGAAAATTTAGTTTAAATTCAAAAAGAAACTAGGCAGGTGCAGATATAAATGGAAAACATAGCTTTAGCAGTTGAAAAAAGAAATGAAAGTGAAGTGAAAAGCAAGGCTTCTAAGAGATTGAGGGTCGGCAACTATATACCTGCTGTTGTATATGGGTTAAATAAAGAACCGGTCAGTATTAAGGTAAAGGAAAAAGAGTTTAAAAGCCTGCTTAAGGGGAAAAGTATATTCAGCATGATTTTTAATATGCAGATAGATGGTACAAAAAAGAATTCTAAAGAAACTGTTCTAATAAAAGAATTCCAAAGGGATCCTATAACAAGAGAATTCATCCACCTGGATTTTTTAAGGATAAAAATGGAGAATGAAATAGAGACCAGTGTACCTATTCATATTATCAATGAAGAAATAGCAATAGGAGTTAAAGAGGGCGGCGGTGTCCTACAGCATGGTTTAAGAGAACTTCATATCTCCTGTCTTCCTAAAGATATTCCGGAATACATCGAGTACGATATTAAAGATTTGGATATGGGTATAACAGTCAGGGTTTCGGGTATTGATGTTTCCAATGAAATCAAAATATTAAACGAACCTGAAGAAGTAGTTGTTTCAATAATACACCCGACTCAACTTAAGGAAGAAGAATTAGTGGCTGAAGAAGAAGCTGAGGAAGAAGAAATTATTGAGCCTGAAGTGATCGGTAAGGAGAAAGAGGAACCTGAAGGGGAAGGGAGAGAACAACCGAAGAAAGAAGAGCACAAGAAGGAAAAAGGTTCCAAGGAAAAACAATAATCATGGTTTTAATTGTCGGTCTCGGCAATCCTGGAAAAAGTTATAAATTTACAAGGCATAATATAGGATTCAGAATTGCTGATAAAGTAATAGAGAGTCTTGAGAAAAAGAAAATTTACCGCAAATTTAATTCTTCGTTAACAGAATCTTCTTATAAAAGAAAAAAAATAATAATTTTAAAATCCCAGACTTTTATGAATAATTCAGGTACTGCTGTCGATTTGTGCTGTAGGTTCTTTGGAAAGAAGATAGGTTCAATACTTGTGATTCATGATGATATTGATATTGATTTTGGAGAAGTCAAGATGAAATCGGGCGGAAGCACCGGCGGGCATAAAGGGCTTGAATCAATAGCAGAAAAGCTGGGAATGTATGATTTCGACCGGCTCCGTTTTGGTTTGGGGAGGCCCCCGGGAAGTCAGGACCCGTCTGATTATGTGCTTGATGAATTTAGGAAAAGAGAAAGGGAAGAAGTTGAGATCGGCATAATTAAATCACTGGATATGATTAAAGATTACCTTAAAGAAGGTATTGAATATACCATGAACAAATACAACTGAAAGTATCTTAATTTAAATCGTTTATTTTTATTCCTGATAAAGTCTTCTCATTATTCTTATATTTTTAATTGTTTTTTATATAATTATTCCGTGCAGAAATTATTGATTTATGGGAGTCTGGCATGTTTTTGGAAAATTTTATAAGTGAAAAACAGTGGCGGCATTTTATAGAGCTTTATAAAAAGAAAAAGACAGGGTATGAAAGAGGAGGCGGCAGGAGCACCGATACTCTGATTGCAGATGAAGATGTCTGGCCATTTATAATAAGTGCTTTCCTGAATGAATTCAAAATCCCTGTTCTGGTGGTCACATCCACGTTGGAAAGAGCATGTGAGCTTGAAAATGAAATAAACTGCATTGTTCCCAGGGTCAAGATTTTAAGTTTTGCAAGTCTGGGTAACGGCATTTTTTATAAAAATAAGATCACTGCTGCAGAGAATCTTGCCAAGAGACTGAGGACCATTAAAAATTTAGTTAACGGCAGCAGATCCAGCACTATTTTTTTTATAATCGCTCCCAGCAATTCTTTGATGAATCTAATGCCGTCTTCAGAGGTAAATAAACTGAAAAGTATGACCATAGAAGCTGAAAGTGAGTATGAAAGGGATAAACTTATAAACTGGTTTATCAAAAGCGGTTATGAAAGAGTAAGCCAGGTCTACGATAGGGGTGAATTCAGTATAAGAGGTGAGGTAATTGATATTTTTGACACAACAGGTGAAAATCCGGTAAGAATTGATTTTTTTGGAGACAAAGCAGAAAAGATATTTTTTTATAATGTTTCTAGTCAAAAGCTTACAAAGAAAGTAAAAAAAATCTCTATATTCCCAAATATAAATCCCTGGGAAATAAAACAGACAGACAGCAGAAAATCACCTGAAAAAATGATCTCATTTATCGATCTTTTGAAGAAGAATATAGAGCGGTTTGCGGTCATATTATGCGATCCGTTAGAGATTTATTTAAAAATAAAAAGTGATATAGATATTCTAAACAGGGTGTTTGACAGGGATAAAGATATACTTGTAACAGGAAATAGGAAGGTCATCAGATCATATCTAGTGGAAGAGGACTTTCTTGAAAGAGAGGATTTTTACCTTAGATTAAATGTGGCTTCCACAAAGCAGGGAGCAGACGATAAAAGTGAATATAATCTTAACCGTATAACCAGGCAGAAAAAAAGTTTTGGGAACTCTGCTTTTTTTATAGACAATATTGTAAAAGATATAAAAAGCAGCAGAAAGGTTATCATCTCTGTAAAAAGAAATGAGAGAAGAAAAAAAGTAAAAGAGTTATTATTAAATAATTCATTATCCTGCAGCTGTTTAAAATCAGGATCTGAAGTTAAATATGATTTGCTTAAACCAGGTATTATTAATATTTCAGACAGCAGGTTGTACAGAGGTTATGAGTCCAAAAATTTCTCATTGTATGGAGAATTAGATATTTATGAGCAGATGCTGTATGAAGTATTTGAGGAAAGGATTTCGGCAGGAGAAGATTTTAAAGATTTTAAATCCGGAGAGTACGTAGTCCATAAAAATCACGGTATAGGAAAGTATATTGATATCGTCTCAAAACAAACCGGTGGGCATAAGAGGGAATATTTTTTAGTAGAATATGCAAATAATGATAAGCTGTATGTCCCGACCTGGCAGGCTGACAGGATCAGCAGATATATTGGAGCTAAAGAACCTGTAATAACTACGCTTGATTCCAGACAGTGGAATAATCTTAAAAATAGGGTCAGAAAATCAGTCCAGGAGCTTGCCATTGACCTTGCAAAATTATATGCAGAAAGGGAATCTACCAGCGGCTATCCATTTCCTGAAGACAGCTCCTGGCAAAAAGAGATAGAAGATCTATTTCCATTTAAAGAGACTCCTGATCAGATAAAGGCTATAGAACAGGTAAAAAACGCCATGAGTAAACCCAAGCCGATGGATATACTGCTGATCGGAGATGTTGGATTTGGGAAAACCGAAGTAGCTGTAAGAGCAGCTTTTAAAGCCATAGAGGATGGAAAACAGGTTATGATGCTGGTTCCCACTACAATTCTTGCTGACCAGCATTACCAGACCTTCAGCCAGCGTTACAGCGACTATCCTGTTATCATGGAAGTCTTAAGCCGATTCAGGACCAGAAAGAAGCAGAAGGAAATAATTGACGATTTTAATAATGGAAAGATAGATATGATAGTAGGAACACACCGTATTCTACAGAAGGATATAAAACCCAGGGACCTTGGCCTTATAATTGTTGATGAAGAACAGAGATTTGGAGTCAATAGTAAGGAGAAGATAAAGTTGTTAAAAACTAAGGCTGATGTGCTGACTCTTAGTGCCACTCCAATTCCCAGGACGCTGTACATGTCTCTTGCAGGAGTAAGAGATATGTCGTTAATCGAGACGTATCCTGAGGGAAGAAACCCCATAGAGACTTTTGTAGGAGAAACAGATTATACAGTCATAAAAAGAGCCGTAGAGAGAGAAATAAGCAGAGGCGGTCAGGTTTATTATGTATATAACAGAATAATGGGCATAGAGAACAAAAAAAATCAGCTGCTGCAGCTGATACCGGAAGCAAGGATTGCCCTGACCCACGGCCGTATGGAAGGAAGAAGGATTGAAAAAATAATGAGTGATTTTATAGCTAAAAAATATGATATACTTCTTACCACTTCAATTATAGAATCCGGGATGGATATTGCCAATGTCAATACATTGATTGTGGAGAATTCGCATTTATTTGGTCTGTCCCAGCTTTATCAATTAAGGGGCAGGGTGGGAAGGTCTTCTGAGAGAGCTTATTCTTATTTCTTCTACTCCCATAAGAAAAATATAAGTCTTACTGCTTTTCAAAGGCTTAAAACCCTGACTGAATATACCGACCTCGGCTCGGGTTATAACGTTGCGATGAGAGACCTTGAAATAAGAGGAGCGGGAGAAATACTGGGTCCGAGACAGCACGGTCACATTAACAGTGTCGGTTTTGATATGTACTGCCAGATAATCAATGAGGAGATTGAGAAACTCAAGGGTAACAAAATAGAAGAGGATATAAACGTTCAGATAGATTTACCTGTAAGCGCCTACATTCCAAGAAATTATATTGAAAGTGAAAGAGACAGGATCAATATCTATAAAGTGCTGGGGAATGCCGAAAGCCTTGAAGACATAGAGGGGATAAGAGAAAAAATGATTTCAAGATATAAAAAAGCACCGGTGGTAATGGAAAATCTTATAAACATAGCAAAAATCAAGTATTTGCTTAAGAAGGCGAAAATAGAAAAGCTCATTTTCTCCGACAGGAAAGGAATTATTTTAAAAAAGGTGGTCATAGATGAGAAGAAAGCAGGAGAAATAAATAGAAAGAATAAAAACCTGTTTTATGAGCCGGTGCCGAAACAAATTGTAATAAAAAAAGTCCAAAGAGATATTGATTTGGATTTAGTGTTAAGCAATCTAAATGATATAATAAGTTTTACGTAACATTTATCAAAAAGAAGGAAGGTAAGGATTGAAGGGAAAATTAAAAAGAAACGTAATTCTCATTATCGTATTCTCTGTTGTTTTATTGGTTTCTGCAGCACTTATTTATTTCTTTGTTTTTTACAGTAAAACGGTAGCTACGGCGGATGGGATAAAAGTAAAACAAAATGAAGTGGATATCTATATGAACTTTATAAAAAGCCAGGGTACGGATGGAGAATTAGCCGAAAACGAAGAGGAATTAAAGACACTAGAAGTAAATATAATCGATTCGCTTATTGTCATAAAACTTCTTGAGAAATACGCGGAAGAAAATAATATTACTGTAAGCAGTCAGGAAGTAGATGAACGGATGCAAACGGTAATCAGTTCTTATGCTTCGGAAGAAGATTTTGAGGAGAATTTAAAAAATATCGGTATAGATAGAAGTTTTCTGGAAGGCGAATTTAAAAGCCAGCTGCTCAGGAGTAAAATTTATGATAAAGTTACTACGGATATAACAATAACGGACCAGCAGGCAAAACAGTATTATAATGATAACAAGGAAGACTTTTTAGTACCTGCTCAGATTAAAGCAAGCCATATTCTGTCATTATTCCCCTGGATGAAAGACGGTTCTGAAGAAACTGAAGAGGGAAGAGATGAAACCCTGGATAAAATAAAAATGGTTGAAGATAAATTAGAAAATGGGGAAGATTTTGAAGAGCTTGCGCACCAGTATTCAGACGATCAGTCGACTGCTGAAAATGGAGGGGATCTTGGCTACGTAAGCGAAGGACAGATGGTAGAAGAGTTTGATCAGGCATTATTTTCACTGGACGAGGGAGAGACAAGCAAAATTGTTGAGACTGTATATGGATTTCATATTATAAAAGCCTTTGACCGTAAGGAAGAATATTATCAGGATTTTGAAGAAGTTAAAGATAATATAAAAGTATACCTGTTAGACTTACATAAGATGGAAGAATATAACGATTTTATTTTCTTATTGATTGAAGAAGTAGATATTAAATACTTTGTAGATATTGAAGGTGCTCTTAATAGCAATCAGAAGGAAGAAGAAGAATGAAGTCAGGTCTAAGCGGCAGTGATTTGGAAAATATAGATAAAATCAGCGACAGCAGCAAGCTATTTGCTATTTTAGTAAATATAATGATAAAGCTCAGATCACCTGAAGGGTGTATGTGGGACAGGGAACAAAACCACAAAACTATCAAGAAAAATCTTATTGAAGAGACATATGAGGCTGTTGAGAGTATTGAAAATGATGATTACAGCGGGCTTAGGGAAGAATTAGGAGACCTGCTTCTGCAGATAATCTTTCACAGCCAGATAGCATCTGAAGATAAAAGGTTTGATATAAGCAGTGTACTTAAAGGTATTATAAAAAAACTTGTAAGAAGGCATCCCCATGTATTCGATGGATTGAAATTGACCAGCAGTGAAAAGATACTGCAAAACTGGGAAGATATAAAAAAAAGGGAAAGAAAAGAGAAACTTAAAAAACACGGTTCAATTTTCAGCGGCATTCCGAGATCCTTGCCCTCTCTCCATTATGCTTTCGAGATCCAGAACAGGGCTTCAAGACTTGGTTTTGACTGGGAGGCCGCAGATGATATATTTGATAAAATGGAAGAAGAGATGATTGAACTGAAAAGAGAAGTAAAAAAGAATAGAAAAAAGACAATCTCTAGTGAAATCGGAGATGTTCTTTTTACAGCGGTAAATTTTAGCAGACACCTGAATATAGATTGCGAGGAAAGCTTATACAATACAAGTAAAAAATTTATAAAAAGATTTGATTTTATGGAGAGGTACGCTGATAAAAATAACCTGGATTTTAAAAGTCTGCCTCTGAAGGAGAAGGATAAATTATGGGAAATAGTAAAAAAAGAGATACCTTGAAAAAGACCAAGATAATCTGCACCATAGGACCTGCCAGTAAAAAAGAAGATACTTTGAAGGGGTTAATATCCAAAGGAATGGATATTGCCCGAATAAATACCTCTCACAGTGATGAGCAGGAGGTCATTGAAATAGTCAAGAAGATAAGAAAAATATCCGGTAAACTTAAGAAAAATACTGCAATAATTTTGGATCTGCAGGGTCCTAAAATAAGAGTGGGCAATCTAAAAAACAAGATAAATCTGGGAAGAAAACAAAAAATCATTTTTACCACGGCAGATAAATATAATTCAGACTATTCTAATATAAATCATATAATCAAGGTCACTTATAAAAAATTCATAGAAGACATCAATAAGGGGAGCCGTATTTTTATTGACGACGGCCTTATTGAATGCAAAGTACTGGAGGTCAATCCACCAGAAAATTTTGCCGTCTGTGAAGTGGTGACTGGTGGAATACTTGACTCTTATAAGGGAATAAACTTACCCGGTGTAGAGATAAGTGATAATACTGTTACCAGAAAAGATTTGAAATTTTTAGACCTTGGCATAAAACTTGAGGTAGATTTTATAGCTCAATCTTTTATAAGAAGCGCAGATGATATAGAAAAGGTAAAAAAAATCCTAAGGAGTAAAAAAAGCAATGCCATGGTCATAGCAAAAATAGAAAAGCACAAAGCAGTTAAAAATTTCGATACGATTTTAGATTCAGCAGATGCTATTATGGTAGCAAGAGGTGATCTGGGAATCGAGATGAATGAAGAAGAGGTCCCTTATATTCAGAAGAACATCATAAAGAAGGCCAATATGGTAGGTAAGCCGGTAATAACTGCCACACAGATGTTGAATTCTATGATGAAGAGTCCAAGGCCTACGAGAGCAGAAGTTAGTGATGTGGCAAATGCGATTATAGATGGCTCTGATTCGGTTATGCTTTCCGGTGAGACTGCTGTTGGGAGATATCCGCTGGAGTCCTTGAAGATGATGGTCAAAATAATAAACAAAACCGAAGCATCACTTGATTACGATACTATTTTAAGAAATAATGTAATCCTTAGGAAGAAGTTAAAGATAAGCCATAATACCATTACAGAGGCTATAAGTTATGCTTCCTGTGAAATTGCCAATATACTAAACGTGAAAGCGATTATTTCCTCAACTGAATCAGGATATACAGCCAGGCAGGTTTCCAAAAATAGGCCTAAGAGTATGATAATAGGCGCCAGCCCCAACCAGTGGGTAGTACGTCAGCTGATGATGAGCTGGGGTGTTGTACCCACAAAGGTAAAATTCACTAAGAATATCGATATGATGATCGAGGAATCTATTGGAGTTTCAAAGAAACTTAAATATATAAATAAAGGTGATACGGTGGTTATTACTGCCGGTGTTATGGTCAATAAACCTGGAAGCACCAATCTTATAAACATAAAAGAAGTCGAATGATTTAAAACCTGGGGTAGTTATGTGATTTACTCCTCTGTAAACCGCAGTTTTTTCAGCAGCCTGTTTTCTCCGATTAATGTCAAAACATCATCTTTCTGAAACTTATATTTGACATCTGGAGGGGATATTATTTCATTTTTACTGTTTTTTATACTTATTATAGTTACACCGTATTTACTACGTAAGTTTAAATCAATCAAATTTTTACCTACCATAGTTTTTGGTGCAGGAATTTCAATGATACTTATATCAGCACTGACTTCCAGGAAATCTATGATATTGGTACTTATAAGGCTTCTTGCGACTCTTTCTCCCATATCTTTTTCGGGATATACTATGGTGTCTGCACCGACTTTTGAAAGCACCCTTCCCTGTGTCTTGGTCCCTGCTTTGGCAATTATCTTTTTTGCACCTTTTTCCTTAAGTAAAAGAGTGACCAGTATTGAGTTTTGTATATATTTCTCCCCAATACATACAATAACTGCTTCATAATCAGAGATGCCCATAGATTCCAGTATATCTGCATCAGTGGCATCACATTTTATTACATCTGCTATTTCTTCAGAGACTCTTTGAGTCCGTTCTTCAGACTGGTCTATTCCAACTACACTATGGCCGGCCTCTGTCAGTGTAGTGGCTACACTTGCTCCGAATCTTCCCAGTCCTATGATTAAAAATTGTTTTTTCATAGTGTCTATCCGATGGTTATTGTTTCTTCAGGGTAAGCCATTTTATTAATTGTTCCTCTTATTGCAATAGCAACAGACAGAGTACTGATTCCAATTCTACCAATAAACATAGTCAGTATCAATATGATCTTGCTTCCTACAGAGAGTGATTGTGTTATCCCGGTACTTAAACCAACAGTACCGAATGCCGATATTACTTCAAACATCGCTTCTTTTAGGGTACACTGTTCAAATACCAGCACCCCTATTGTTGAAATTATAATTATGGCAGTTGCCGTTATTGTTATGGTCAAAGCTCTGTTTATTAATCTTGATGGAAGTCTTCTTTTCAATAATGTTACACAGCTTCTTCCTCTGAGGTAGCTAAAGCCGCCCGCGGTCACTGTGATAAAAGTGGTTGTCTTTATGCCGCCGCCAGTGCCTCCCGGGGATGCGCCGATAAACATGAAAAAGGCAAGAAAAAAGATAGTGGCCACATTTAAGCTGCCAGTTTTAATGGTATTAAAACCAGCTGTTCTGGAAGTGATTGACTGAAAAAAGCTGGATAGTATTTTAGTTGGAAGAGGCCTGCCTGCAATTGATTCTGGATTATTAAATTCAAGAAGAAAAAACATAACTGCACCGATCAATATCAAAGCGGCGGTGGCGATCAAAACTACCCTGGCATGAAGTGAAAAGTGCCTTACTCTTCTGTAGGTGATTATTTCTGAGATTACAGGAAATCCCAGGCCTCCCAGCACAATTAAAACCATAAATACCAAATTCAGGGGAATATCCGAACTAAAGTTCTGCAGGCTGTTGGAATAAAGAGAGAAGCCCGCGTTACAGAAAGCACTGACAGTGTGAAATAAGCTATAGGCCATTGATGTCATGACTGTATAGTGATGCTTAAAGTAAAAAATGGCGGTCATAATTAAAAATGCAATAAATTCTATGGTAAATGTAGTACCTGCTATTACCATAAAAAATTTTGCTGCGCTGAAAGGCTGTTTTGAACCGAAGCTGGTATTGATATAGAATTTATCCCTGATATTAATTTTTCTTCCCAAGATCAATCCAAAAATGGAACCGATGGTCATGATTCCCAGTCCGCCTATCTGTATGAGTATGAGTATTACGATTTTACCCAATTGCGTAAAATATGTCGGTGTATCCTGGACTATAAGTCCTGTGACACAGATGGCAGAGGTGGAAGTAAAAGCAGCATCTATATAACTTATCTTCCCGCTCTGGGTCATCTGGGGGATCATCAGGATCACTGAGCCGAGTATTATTGCTATAAGAAATCCGAGCAGTACCTGTTTAGCGATCTTGTTTTGTGTTTTGGAAGAAAATAAGGGTATTTCTTTCATTGTTTCTTAGAATTCAATTATTGAATAAAATCAAACATATAGGTTGATATTTTAATAAAATTGACAACTAAAAACAACAATTTTATTTTTACATGATTAATTTATATAATATTGCCGGAATTTAACAGATATTGGATTATTGCATTATATGTTTTATACTTATATGAATATTTAGATAAATTTTAATTACAGCAGTCGGAATTATAGCAGTAATAATATAGTAAATTAGTAAATAATATAAACATAGTAATAAGATTGATATGGATGATGATATAAAAATTGTCAGCAGGCTGTCCAGAAAAGCTAAAATTAATATTATTGTCACAATCGTCCTACTTTTTATTTTAATCACTATTCTTGCTTCCATAAATCAAATCAAGAGTATTGTTGAAAAAAGGGAAAAGATAATAGAGCTTGAAGAAGAATTAAATTGGCACAGGAATGAAAATATTGAACTTCTTGCACTGGTAAAGAGTCTGTATGGAGAAGAAGCCATAAAGCTTGAAGCAAGGGAACAGTTTAATATGACTAGCGGTGATGAGACAAATATGACTGTGGTTATGGAAGAAAGTGAAAATGGGCAGGATTTTGAAGATAGCAGTTATTCAATGTCCGATCAGGATGTTTATTCAAATTCTGATTTGTGGGAGAATATAAAGATTTTCTATGACCAGGAAATCAAAAGAAATTGATCAGGGATTAATAAGGCACACAGATAATTTTAAATGAAATTAGCTTCTATTGATATTGGAACTAACTCCACAAGGCTGCTGATAGCCGATTACCAGAAAAATAAACTCATCCCTTTGGAAAGAAAAATGAAGATCACCCGTCTTGGCAAAGGTCTAGAACAAAAAGGTATTATCCTTGACGATTCTGCTGAAAGGACTCTTGATACCGTCCTTGATTACAGCGGTTTGATCAAAAGCCATAATGTAGAAAGATACAGAGCTGTTGGGACCAGTGCCTTAAGAAAAGCATCGAATAGTGATTGGTTTATTTCCTATATATACAAAATTTCGGGGATTAAGATTGATATAATAAGCGGAGAAGAAGAAGCCGGTTTAAGTTTTTGCGGTGCTGTAAAGGAAATAGATTTAAAGTCCTCTTTTTTTAAGAAAAAGCAATCCGGCAGTGTTTTAGTTGTAGATATCGGCGGAGGCAGCAGTGAGTTTATACTGGGTGATGACAGCTGTAATTTGAAGCTTATTGAAAGTATAGATATAGGATGTGTCAGTTTAACCGAAAAGTTTATCGGTGTGGCTATACCGGATAAGGATAGTCTGGACAGCATGCATAGTTATATTGAAGATAGTCTGGAAAAGGTTATTGAAAAAATTAACTCCCTCAGGCCAATATCCATAATAGGAGTGGCAGGAACTATAACAGCCCTTGCAGCTATTGACCTTGGGTTAAAAAAATATGACAGCGACAGGATACACCGGCATATATTAAGTCTTAAAAGGGTAGAGGAGATCTATAAAAAATTATGCAGTCTGAGCCTTAAAAGCAGAAAAGAAGTGACAGGGCTTGATCCAAAAAGGGCAGATATCATAATAGGAGGTACTGCAATTCTGCTTACAATCTTAAAGCTGATAAAAAACAGATATATAATGGCAAGCGAGAAAGATATACTGGACGGAATTATTTACAGTCTTATTGATTTTTGATAATATTAACCAGCAAATCAGTCGAATGCCCGAGTGGCGGAATTGGTAGACGCAACGGACTTAAAATCCGTTGAGGTTATGCCTCGTGCCAGTTCGATTCTGGCCTCGGGCACCAACAATTGATATTTGTATTAATACTTTAAATAATAAATTTCTTAATAAATTACTATTGGTTCGAATCCTCTCTGGCCAGCCACTTAAGACAACTATGTTGTAGATATCTTAATCAGAATCACCCTCACTATGCTCACTTTCATTTTCCTCACCCTGTTTGTGCTCATCGTTTCCGCTTTCTCCAACTTCCGGATGAGCAGTCCATCCATCAAAATCTTTGTCTGCTGCTTTAAGAACGACATCTACACTTTCACCAGGATCAATATCAGTAGGAGTTGTTGGACCAAGCTCAACTCCATTCGACAGGTGAACTTCAACCCGAACTTTTTTCAAGGTTTTGTCTGTAGTATTTTTAACGAAACCGATGAATGAGTTACTTGGTGCACCATAGCTTAAAACTAATCGAGCACCATTTCGAATAGTGTCGTAGTTTTCATCAAGAGCAAGTTCTGTACCAGATTATTCCTCACTTGTAGTTACAATACCTTCACCAGTTGAACAAGCGCTTAGAATTATACCTACTATGGCGATAATAGCGAAAAAAATTATTAGATTGTAATTTGTGAATTTTGGCTTGTTATTCATATATTTTCATTTTGGAAAATTGCTAAACTCAACCCATAATACAAATAGGGTTGGTAAAAAACAACGAATTTGTTTTTTTAAAACTTAATTCAGGTATAAAAATATCCCCACCCGAAGTCATTAAAGTGGTTCTAACTTTATCTACTGTCTTCTAACAATTTATGAAATTCTTCTAATTCCTTCAATATACAGTTCGACTTTGCACTGCTCAGGGGCACCACCTTAAATGAGATTTCAGAGTCTTGGTATCCCTATCCACTTTGGGGTCCTGTTTAAATAATCTATATATTTATTTCCATATCTCTTTATGCAGTATTGTTCTTCGTAATCAGTATAGATCTTTACCAAAATCATAAATACAATTGAGACCAGTAAAATTATCCATGAAGCTGTAGCTATGCCTATTCCCACAAGAGCTAGGTATTGAGAGAGATATATTGGATGTCTGGAATAACGGTATATTCCTTTGGCAACTGGTCTGTCTGAAGGGGTGGTAATAAAATTTAGACCTGCTGTTATCATTATGAGAAGAGCCAGCAAGAAAATGGTAAGACCTGCATAGAACCAGGCTGTTCCCAGTTTAAGCGGCAAAAATATAGTGTATAAAAAAACGATATAGTAAATTGCGGAAGCGATATAACCTATTATTTCAATACTTTTACTTGGCTTCATGCCAGGGGGGTTGCCGAATTTTCTATAAGCGGCTCTTTTTATTAAAAATAATGAATATGGTATGAGTAAAAAAAATGCTGAAAAGATCCAGGCATTCCATATACCTATTTTAAACACGGGTGTAAATTGCATAGTTAGACTAATTTATTATTTTATCTTTAGGTCATAATACCATATGATGAATAGTGTATTCTATAGGCAATAGGAGATTTAGATTTATTTTATTATTTAGTAAAATAAAATAAATAAAAATAATCGGTAATAGTCTTACTGTATGAATTACATAGAGATAATAATACATTCGGTGTTCTGGTTATTTGGATTATTTATACTATGGAAAATCCCAGGGTATAATAATTGCTGTAAAAAGAACACGGAAAGTAATTTTTCTATTTCTGTTATAATACCGGCCAGAAACGAAGAGAAAAATCTTGATAATCTATTCAATTCGCTCAGCAGCCAGTCTGTCAGGGCAAAAGAGATAATACTAGTAAATGATAATTCTACTGACAGTACACCTGATATTGGAAGAAAGTATAATGCCAGGGTTATTGATTTAAAGAACCTTCCTAAAGGCTGGATTGGAAAATCCTGGGCTTCACATAACGGAGCCAGAGTTGCTGCCGGTGATTATTTACTTTTTCTGGATGCAGATACAGTGCTTAATAGAAATGGTATTAAAAATATAATGTCCTGTTTAAAAACATATAGGGGAGTAATATCATTTCAGCCGTATCATAGGATAAAAAAGATATATGAAAACCTATCACTATTTTTTAATATAATCCTGGTTGCTGGAATGGGTGTTTTTACTCTCTTTCAAACCAGAGTAAAACCAATAGGTGCTTTCGGCCCCTGCATGATATGTAAAAGAGAAGACTACCGCAAAATAGGGGGTCACAAAAGTATAAAAGGCAAGGTAATGGAAGATATAGAGATAGGTAAGAGATTTCTAAAGACCGGTATTCCGGTATTCTGTCTGAGAGGCAAAGGTACCATTGATTTCAGGATGTACCCAGGGGGTCTTAAAGAAATGGTCAGGGGCTGGTCTAAAGGTTTCAGCAGTGGAGCCGGATCTACTTCAATACCAATTCTTATAATGGTAATTGCCTGGATCGTGGGTTCGATATTTCCCTTAAACCTGTTTGCTGATGGCTCGTCTCCATTTGATCTGAGTATTATTTTGGTCGGGGCAGCTTTTTATGTTGCATTTGCAGCCCAGATATACTGGATGTCGTATAGAATAGGAAACTTCAGTATTTGGGCTTCATTATTTTATCTTATACCGCTGACTTTTTTTATTATTATATTTTTTTATTCTTTGATTTTAACTGTATTTAGAAAAAAAGTTTCCTGGAAAGACAGGGATATAAAAACATAAGGAGGTAAAGATTCCGGTATTTCAACTTTCACATTTCTGGATAATATCTTTAGATATCACAGTATGGCTGATGGTTCACCTGGGCATATCTTATCTATGTGTGAAGATACCCATAGCATTCTTTGAAAAGGACCGGTGGTTGTTCAGGATAAGAAACTGGGAATACAGGGGGAAGGCATATAATAGGTTTTTTAAAGTAAAAAAATGGAAAAACATTATCCCGGATGGGGGAGGACTTTTTAAAAAAGGATTTGCCAAGAAAAATTTGCAGAACAGCGATCCCCACTATCTTAAAACTTTTCTGTATGAAACTAAGAGAGCAGAACTTACCCACTGGCTTACGATTATACCTGCTCCGATTTTTTTCCTATGGAACATATGGTGGGCAGGCATAATAATGATAGTTTATGCTCTTATTGCCAATGTTCCCTGCATACTGCTTCAGAGATATAATAGGGCAAGATTAACCAGTCTTATTTGAAGTTATCAATCAATGTTTAATAATTTTTTGGTACTGAATAATAAAATGTGCAATAATAAATTAAATAAATTAGTTTATTAAAATTACAATAATCTATATGAATAATATTAAAAGATTCGGTGTTTCAATTGAGGATGATCTGTTAGAAAAGTTTGACGGTTATATCAAATCAAAGAATTATACCAATCGCTCGGAAGCACTGCGGGATTTGATCAGGAAGGAATTTGTTGAAGAGCAATGGCTGAAGGCGGATAAAAATGCAGCAGGTGCAATAGTACTGGTTTTTGACCATCACAAGAAGGAACTTATGGATAATCTGGTGGATATCCAGCATGATTATCATAAGGTCATTATTTCAACCCAGCATATTCATCTTGATTCGAGGATGTGCTTTGAAGTAATAGTAGTCAGGGGAAAAATCAGTGAGATATATCAATTGGAGTCCAAGTTAAAATCCATAAAGGGCGTAAAGCATATTTCTCTTTCCAGATCAACACTGGCTGAAGAGATATAGAGGTATATTTTCGGTTTTTTAAAACAGGGCTGGTGGTTTATTAATTATTTTTTTTATGTATCCTGATAAAACCTAGGATGAGATTCATTCTGGGAACCTTTTTCATATAGCTTTTGTAGCTGCTTCCGAACTGTTTAATATTGGAACGCTCTTCTTCTATTGAAATCAGATAAATAGCGACTATTCCCGGAATTCCAGTTGTTATGAATATCCAGTGTGGATATAAGAGTATTGTGGTGATAAATACTGATAAAATCCAGCCCAGATATAAAGGATGACGGATGACTTTATAAATTCCGTGCCTGATCAATACTTTGGTCTTTCTTATATATATGTAATAGTAAGACAGACCTACCAGTATCATGCCAGCTGCCCAGACTATCCACCCCACATACCATAACACCTTTATATCAAGGGGTTTTATAACCTTGTATATAACAAGGAGGTTGCAGGGAAAAGACAGAATTGACAGTATGCTGGCGATAAAAAAAAGCAGGCCCATCTTGATTGGTTTTTTATTTTTTTTATTCCCATCCATCTTTTAGTTTTACCTGTTAGTACAAGTTCTATTTTATTTCTCTTGATTATTTTACTTTAAATTATAATATAATAATAAAATAGATAAATATTTTTTAATTATTTTAAATATTTATTTTCATTTTTAGCATCATATGAATATAATATTAATAAAGATTACAATTTTGGAAAGGAGACTTCAATGATTGCATCAAAGAATCAAGGTCCAAGCGGGCTCGCCATCGCAGCGCTGATAACCGGTCTTTTAGGAATGTCAATTGTACCGATTATACTGGGCGCAATCGATCTTAGTAAAATAAAGAGAGGCGAAGCAAGCCAGGCAGGCAGAGGCTTTGATATCGCAGGTATTGTTCTTGGAGCTATATGGACAGTAGTATGGTTAATAATGATTATCGTTATGGCAGTACTCGGGTCAGGTCTACTCTTTAATTTGTAACCGCAAAATTTTAGCATTGAAGTATAATATTATTTATACACAGATAGTAATATTTAGGCCCCATAAAAAGTGGGGCTTAAATATTTAAAGCTTTTTGTTATTTACTCTTTGGTCTTCTTTTAGGGGGAGGTTTTTTAGGAATAGATTTACTCTTGGTCTTTTTTACTTTTTTATCCGGTTTTTTCCTGCCAGCAGATACCCCTCTATTGGCAGGTTTTCTTTTAATCTCTTTTCTGGCTGCAGTTTTTTTCTTTGGTATGGATTCTCTTTTGGTTTCTAATTCTTCTTTTGCTGAGGTGATTTTCTTTAAAATCTTTGCTGAGGAATCAAGGTCTTCTCTATACCGGGTATAATCTTCAGGATTGAAAAACTTTTTTCCGCGGTGATATTTAGTATCGGTGAAGGCCAGTTTTTTAAAGTCATTTAAATCAACCATAAAATCAGGAGGGAGAGCTTTTAAAAGATTTACAGTACTTGCATGCCAGTTTTTAAACCTGAAATCCCTGCTGCTTAGATCCCTGATGGTTTTTATTTCCTTAAGTCTTTTTTTAATTTTATCCAGGAGTTCTTTTTCTATCATTTTTTATATAATTTATATAATTTGACTGAAATTTATTTTATCACATTATTTCTTCATAATAAATTTTAAAAATAATTAATTTGGCGAAGATTTATAAAGACACCTCAGCGTAAATCGAAATTAAAATTAAAAAATGATAACATTATAAATAATCAGACTTAATCTGGTAGGGTAAAAGGAGAAATTATGAAAATAGAAAGTACTGCTTTTAAAGACAGTAAGTTGATCCCGCAAGGATATACCTGTGATGGAGAGAATATAAACCCCCCGCTGTTGATAAGTGATGTGCCTGAAAATGCGAAAAGCCTGGTGCTTATTGTAGATGATCCAGATGCTCCAGCTGGAACCTGGGTGCACTGGACAGTATGGAATATAGATCCTGAAATTACAGAAATATCAGAAAACAGTGTACCATCAGGGGCAATGGAGGGAGTGACGGATGCCGGAAAACCCGGGTATGCAGGCCCCTGTCCACCATCGGGAACACATCGTTATTTTTTCAAGCTTTTTGCGTTGGATACAACCCTGGACCTCAGTTCATCTGTAAGAGCAGGAGATATTGGAAAAGAGATGGAAGCCAGTATTCTTGCAGAGGCACAACTGGTGGGACTGTACAGACGCCAGTGATTTATGGATTTATATGCTTTTTGATCAGATCAATTATCTTGGGAATCTTTTGTTCTGTTTTGCTGGATAATTTCATGGAAAAAGCAAAGCCGCTGTCTATACTGTCGGATATATCAATACCGATCAAATATCCCCTGATTTTTACCTTATATGCCAGATAAAATAAATTAAGGACATCGACCAGCGAAGTTTGATGAAATGAGATAAAACCCCTGCCGGGATAGTTAAAATCTCCTATATTATAAAAATCATCCAGGGGTATGACAAAGAGGCCTTCCTTGGAAGAAGGCTTCTTTTCCTTTTTACTGCGGGAAGTTTCTTTTGAAGGATCTTCTATTTTTAGGGCATCGATTATTATGAATCTGCTGTTTTTATATTCATCGAATATAGAGAATAATCTGAATCCTGCGGTAGAACCGTCTATCACCAGTACATCAGGGGGAAGTTTTTCTTTTTGGAGTATTTTAACGGTGTGCACCCCTACACCCTCGTCTCCAAGCAGAATATTACCGATACCAAGTATAACCGTTTTAATGTTTTTAGGATTTTTCACTGTGTTTATCTAATATCTTTAACAACTACAGGTACATGTTTTTCCCACCCCAGAGCCTGAATATGAACTCCGGCACAATATGGCTTTACTTCTTCTATGAGTTTGGATGCGATCTCTATGCACATAGAGACCTTATCATCGGTACCTTCCATCTTTTTTATTATTGATTCCGGTACAAATACACCGGGTACGAATTTATTCATATAATTAGCCATTTTCTCAGATTTTAAAAGAATTATGCCTGCGAGGATGGGAACATCGATATTTTCACTGTGTATCCTTTCCATGAATCTTTTAAAAACCTCAGCGTCATATATTGCCTGCGTCTGGAAGAACTGTGCTCCCTGGTCTATTTTCTTCTTCATCTTTATTATCTGAAGTTCATAGGATGCTTCTGTATCTGCACCTGGATTTACTACTGCACCCTTAAAAAAGGAAGGTTTTTGGGTGAGCTCCTTTCCAGAAAGGTCAAATCCTTCTTCTAATTTTTTAATGGCCCATAGGAGTTGGACTGAGTCAAGGTCGAATACAGGTTCAGCCTGTGGATGATCGCCGATAGTGGTGTAGTCGCCGGTAAGAGCCAGTACATTTCTTATTCCTAAAACACTGGCGCTTAAGAGATCGGACTGCAGTGCCAGCCTGTTTCTATCTCTGCATGTAATCTGAAATATAGGATCCAGACCCATTTGCTTGATAAAGTGACAGGCGGTAAGAGAACCAAGTCTCATCACAGAACTCTGGAGATCGGTAATATTTATCCCATCTGCTACGTCTCTTAAATGTTCTGCTGCTTCTTTGATCTCCTCGATATCTGCACCTTTAGGGGGACCTATCTCACAGGTGACTGCAAATTTTCCACTGTTCAGAGTCTTTTCAAATTTTGATTCTTTTGCTGTTTCTATAGTCATACCGCATCCTCCTCATCAAGTGCCCATAATCCGCTTTTTCTTAAAGCTGCCGGGGGTAATGTTTTTGTATAATCTCTGGGAGGTATAAACTTTTTTAGCTTGTTCAGGTTTCCTGTTCTTTTCAAATTGTTATAAATCTGAACCCACCCGCATTCTCTTTCAGGATCTGTTTCGCACTTATCATTACTCTGCCCCGCACAGGCTCCGTTCAGCAATTTTTTAGGGCAGGCTGTATAAGGACATATTCCGCCGGTGTAGTCCAAAATGCAGTCACTGCATGTGTCGCATCTTTCGGTACCCTGCCACATTCCGGTTATACCTCCAAAAGTAGTTGTGTTCAGAGCAGGGTGGCAGATTTTATCTATGACTGCGGATACTGCCTGGACTCCGATCCCGCATGAAAATACCAGGATGGAATCTGAATCCTTTATCTGTTCAAGTCTTGGTTTTATTCTGGAGCGGATCAGTGCCTTCTGACACAGAAAGTCTATTTCTATCACACCGGTAACAGTTTTTCCTTCTTTTTCAAGTTTTTCCTTAAAATCTGCCAGCACTCCTGTTCCACCGGTATCCGCACCTTCGGGACAACCGCCGCAGCCCATAATGAAGATTTTTTTCTCACCTTCCAGTTTCTCAATCAGCTCCTCTAATGGTTTAAATTCTGTTAATATCATAAAACCTCCTACAAAATTTTTCTTAAATTTTCAGACTACTTTATATTTACCTATTAAATTCTTCTTTGGTGTCACCAGATGTACCGCACATGCAGTACAGGGGTCAAAGCTTCTGATTACTCTCAAAATCTCTACAGGACTTTGACTTTCTTTTACTTTAATACCTATTAATGCCTGCTCATAGGGACCGGGCTGTCCGTCTTTATCCTTTGGAGATGCATTCCATGAAGTGGGAGTAATGACCTGATAGTTTGAGATCCTGCCGTTTTCTACATTCAGCCAGTGTCCCAGAGCTCCTCTTGGTGCTGCACAGAGACCAATACCTTTTCCATCAGCAGGGGAATCATATTCCACTACGGTAGGTTCTTCTGCTTTAAGCTCCTGGGCCCACCCTGACAGCTTGTCCACTATTATATTTGCTGAAAGTACCCTGGCAAGATGTCTTCCTGCTACGGAGTACATATTAGAAATATTTGTGCCTATTTCGGAAAGTGAGCTCTCAACCATATTTTTAATATATGGGTCTTTTTTCACAAGATAAGTTGCAAGAACACTTGCTAAAGGTCCGACTTCATAGACCATGCCGTCATATCTCGGAGATTTTACCCATGAGTATGCTTCTTTTTTATCTGCTGTCGGTTCGGTCTTTCCTTCACCCGGGTATAAGGGTTCGGAGTCCTGGTACCAGCTGTGGGTTAGATCTTCAGTTATATTATCTATATTTATTTTACTGTATTTATCAATATTATTTACCAGGCCACCTTTAAAAAGATGATCATTATAATTGCCGTTGGAACTGGTCTGGTATGAATCATATGCCAGCAAATTTCTACAGCCTTTCCCTATCTCAAGATAGTCGTTATATGTCTTAGCTACCGCTATAACATCAGGCAGATAATAATTTTTGACAAAATCTGCGATTTCTTCCAGCCTCCATATAAATTCAGTTATCCTGTCGGCTGTCAGCCTCTGCGATACACCACCGGCTACAATAGCGGCATCGTGGGGCCATTTTCCGCCGAAAAGAGTAGCTGCCTGTTGTGCTTTTCTGTAAATATCCATTGCTTTGATATAGTGGCCTACAACCATATTTGTAGTTTTAGTGTCAAACCTGTAATCTATCTCATCTCTGGGAAGAAATGGTCTGGAATATCCCTGTTGGAGAAAGTACTTTAGAGTGTTTAAATCTTGATTTGCACCATTATATTCCATAACCTGTGCTGGATCTATATAATCCAGCCCACTTAGAATGTAGAAATGCAGGATATGGTCAGCAATACTCCTTGTACCAAGAATCAAGTTTCTTAAAAGAATTCCGTTTACCGGAATTTTGTCTTTGAGTCCCGCATATTCCTCAACTGCACTGACTGATGCTATGGCATGAGGTTCCGGGCATACACCGCATATTCTCTGGGTAATCATAACCGCATCTCTGGGGTCTCTGCCCTTTAACATTATTTCTATACCCCTGAACATGGTACCGCTTATACTGGCATCTTTTACTTCGCCGTTGTCTACTACAGCTTCAACTTTTAAATGGCCTTCTATCCTGGTTATGGGGTGTATTACAATTTTTTTCACGATCTCACCTTCCTAAGATAATTATTTTTTTTGGATCCTTTTGGTCCTCTTATTTGCAGGAACCTCTACATCGATGATCTTTTTATAAAAGTCTCCCAAAAGATCAGGGTATTCGGGTGATGTACAGCCGCTGCAGGGAGCTCCGCATCCGATGACCCAGTTAGTTTTACTGTTCCACTGTCTTTTGGAACAGTCGGCATAGGTTATCGGCCCCTTACAACCCAGTTCATAAAGGCATCCCTCATCTCCTAACTTTTTAGCAAATTTACCTTCATCAAAATAAGCTCTATTGGGGCAGTTTTCATGAATCAGCTGTCCATAAAAAGTTTTAGGTCTTTTAAAGTCATCCAGCTGGACATTTTCCAATCCCTTTAATAGTACTTCCTCAATGGTTCCAAAAAGCCAGTCGGGATGAGGCGGGCAGCCGGGTATGTTTATAAGCGGAGTTTTAATCTTGCTGGTGAGGAAGATATCTCCTACACTTTGTGCTCCGGTTGGATTCGGGTTTGCGGCAGCGATTCCGCCGAATGCTGCACAAGTCCCCAGGGCTATTACCATAAGTGCATCAGGTGCCAGCTTCAAGGTCTCTTCCAGTATGGTATATTTTTTTCCGTCCTTTTCACCTGTGACACAATAGACTCCGTTATCATTGGTGGGGATAGCACCGTCGATGATCAGGACATATCCCTTTTCCTTTGACGAGTTTTCAAGTATTTCCATGGCGCGGTTTCCGCTTGCAGTCATGATATTGGGATGGAATATGAAATCAAGCTTAAAACCGGGTACTATATCCTGCAGCAGTACATTTTTTATTGCCGGATATTCGGAGCACAGGGTTGAAGTGACACAGCCGGTACAGTTCTGACCCTGGATACTGATAACCGGTATAACGGTATTTTTTTTATTATTCATATAAGCTCCTTTAAAATATAGATTTGCTTGTGATTTTGGTATTCAGAAAATTGATTCTGCAGCAATGAAGTGTTTTTTAAATATTTGATAAGATTTAAATTACCTTCGTTTTTATTATATCCTGATTGATGCATGGGAAAAAACTTTAAAAAAATAATCTGTTATATTTTAATCAAAATAAGATTTATTTTCAATTAAATTAAGATACTCATTTAAAAGCTTTAACAATCATACCTTTTGGGACAACATATCCCTTGAAGGGGATCCAGAAACCTTTATAATAATCAACAACTATATCGTTAAATCCTGATTCTTTTAATATTTTTTCCATTTCAGGAGCGCTGTATAGAATCAAATTAAATTTTTTAACGTCCTTGGTATGGTCCAGACCATCATCTTTATTATATGCCATTTCAATTACCAATCTACCACCTGGTAATAATACTCTATATATTTCCTTAAGCGATGCTATAGGTTCGGTCCAGAAGAAAAAAGTTTCAATTACAACAACTACAGAAAATTCATCATCTTGCCAGGGTATAGATAATATATCTCCTTGTTTAAATTCAGCTTTACCTGATTTGATAAGATCTTTGTTAATACTGCTTGCCAAATTTACCATATCTTCTGAATAATCAAGGCCGGCTATTTTTGCAACATGTGAAGCATACTTTTTAACAAACACTCCAGAACCAAATCCTATTTCAAGATATTTATCATCGTGTTTAAGGTCAAGCGCCTTTGCAGTATTCTTATAAAAGTCTCTATGCCCCCATGCCATACCTTTTGCCAGTAATTTTCCAAAAAAACCTATAGGTTTTTCAAATTGTGACATTTTATATTTCTCCTTACTATAATATATTGTAAATCATATGCATTTTTGTCAGAACTGGTATGTTGCATATAATTTCTTTTTAAATCATATTTATTTTATATCTATATCCCGTGCAGAAAATCTTAGCACTAAAAAGAAATTTATAAAAAGCCTTTAAATAATTTTTTTAGTTTATAAATTTTTTTTAGTTGCTGATAAAATATAACATATTAAATACAGGATTTTAAGAGAGGTAAGCCGGCCGTATATGATTTAGGTATTAATGGTATATATAATAATGTCTGTGGTTTGAAATGAAGTCTAAGATAGTAAATAAAAAATATAGATATATCGAGCACCTATCCGATATAGGACTTGAGTTTTACGGAAATACAATAGAGGAATTATTTGAAAACGCCGGTGAAGGCATGTTTTCTATTATATGTGATTTAAAGAAGGTCAGGTCTTTGGATAAAAGAAGGGTAAGAATTAGTCAGCAGAGTGGTAGTTTTGAAGATCTTCTTATATCGTGGCTTGAAAAATTGCTTTACTGGCACGAAGTTGATAATATCTTATTTGGAGTGTTTAAAGTAAAAAGTATCTACAAGAAGAAAGGTGATATGGGGCTGTCAGCTGAAATATCAGGTGAGAAAATAGACCTTGACAGGCATGTTATAAAAACGGCTGTTAAAGCTCCTACTTATCATATGCTGGAAATAAAAAAAGACGAGAAGCATTGTAATTGGAGGGGCAGGATCATATTTGATGTATGAAGATTACAATATTAAAAAAATAAATGATTATAAGTGGGAAATTCAAAAAGATGACAGATATGGAATGAGAGTCCCCGGAATAATCTTTGCTGACAGGGAACTTTTGGACCATGCTGTAGGTGAAAAGACCATTGACCAGGTAGTAAACGTTTCAACTCTCCCCGGCATACTCAAGGCTTCGTATGCTATGCCGGATATTCACTATGGATATGGGTTTCCTATCGGAGGAGTGGCTGCTTTTGGTGAGGAGGAAGGAGTTATTTCACCAGGCGGTGTTGGTTTTGATATATCCTGTGGAGTAAGGGTCATGAGGTCCGATCTTTACCTCAGTGATATAGAGAAGCGTTTGGAAGATATAATGGGTATCTTATCATTCAATATCCCAAAAGGATTGGGGACAAAGGGCAAGATCAGCCTGTCCAGGGAACAGTTGAAGAAATTACTAAAAGAAGGTGTTGACTGGGCTATTAAAAATGGTTACGGCCTGGAGGAAGATAAATACTGTATAGAGGAAAACGGATGTATGGAAGGAGCCAATCCTGATTTTATAAGTAACCATGCCATAGACAGGGGTATGAACCAGGTTGGGACTCTGGGGTCAGGAAATCATTTTTTGGAGATACAGGTTGTGGATGAAATATACGACAGCGAAGCAGCAAAACTGTTTGGCCTGGAAAAAGGCCAGATAACAGTGATGATCCATTCCGGTTCCAGAGGGCTTGGACATCAGATATGCAGCGATTATATTAAGGTAATGCAGCAGTCGGCTTTAAAATACGGGATAAAATTAGCAGACCGCCAGCTGGCCTGTGCCCCTCTGTCTTCTCCTGAGGGTAGAAGGTACTATAGTGCTATGGCCTGTGCTGTAAATTACGCTATGACAAACAGGCACTGCCTTTCTCACTGGTTAAGAAAATCCTTTGAGAGGTTTTTCGGCAAGTCTTCGGAGAAATTAGGCCTTAGTGTCATTTATGATGTATCCCATAATATAGCCAAGATGGAAGAGCATAATATTGATGGCAGGATGATGAAAGTCTGTGTTCACAGAAAAGGGGCCACCCGCTCCTATCCACCGGGCCATAAAGATGTCTGTAAAAAATATAAGGATATTGGTCAGCCGGTATTAATACCGGGAGATATGGGCCGTTATTCCTTTATACTGCTGGGAACAGAAAAGGCAATGAGTGAAAGCTTTGGCTCTACCTGTCACGGGGCAGGAAGACTTATGAGCAGGACAAAAGCCAAGAAAAAGATACAGGGAAGTGAACTTAAAAAGGAGCTTTTTGATAAGAAAGGAATAATAGTAATGGCCGGGAGTATGTCCGCCCTTGCAGAAGAAGCCCCCCTGGCCTATAAAGATGTGACCAGGGTGGTGGATATAACTCACTCTGCAGGGATATCTAAAAAGGCGATAAGACTGAGGCCTCTTGGTGTCCTCAAGGGATAATTGATTATATTCTCTTTCGGAATTATTTAAAAAAAACTTCAAATTTTGCACAAAAGTAATAGAATTATAATATTGTTATTGGAAAATAAATGAGTTTGAAATATTTAAATTAAAACAAGGGAGTTAAGATTAATATGGCTGAAGATAAGATTCAAGAAAAAAAGCCGGATGAGATATACTGCCCCAGTTGTGCTAAGCCGATTAAAAAAGAGGCGGTTGTATGTCCTTACTGTGGTGTACAGGTAAAGGAGCTAAAGATGTCTGCTGAGGTAAAAACTATGACCTCAGAGCAGGAATTAGAGGAAGGTAGAAGGCAGTTGGGTGGAGTAAAGGTATTATATTGGTTTGTAATTGTGGTTTTAGCACTTTATATAGTTGTTTTTATTCCAGTAATAATCACTTCACCTGAGACAATGGGAGTAATTAGAACTGGTGAGGGGATGGCTCAAAATATCATAGTACTGCTACTTGTTTTTGGAGCGGGTATTGCATTTTATGCCATTCCTCTGGCAGGAATTATAAAAAGAAAACCATTTTCGGTTCCTTTTACCAGAGTTATTTTGGTTATAACTATGTTCGCTTTTCCTATTGGTACCATAATTGGAGCAACTCTTTGGAAAAGGATCAACCATCCTTTGGCAAAAAAATATTTAAACTACAACGGGTAGCATACCTTTAGAAAAACGGGAGGGGGTGAATAATGACCGTATTTAACAAGGTAGTGACAATACTAATATTGCTTAAAATAATCGCATTTTCAGTAGTAGCTGTTGTAAATAAATTTATAAACCTTTTTGTCTGGAAAGAAGTTATTAATAAGGTAATAGGGTTTGTGGCTAATCTAAATATTTACATTCTTGGTTCAGCGCTTGGAGTAGCTGTTATCGTAAGTTTAGTACTGCTGGTGCTGGAGTTTCGTAGAAGCTGACAGGCTGATCGATCTGGCTAAATAAAAGTCGGAATATCAAATTAGATACTGGGGTCAATTTTATGGTTGGTCCCAGTATTTTTATTATCCATAGCTTTTCTTTCTGGCCCGGAAGCTTAAATAAAGAAGGAAGATGATCAGAAAGACACTTGATATTGCACCGGGAAGAGATGATCTTCCTCCGAAAAGTGCCAGCGAAGTAGCAACAGCAAAACCCCCGTTTTTTATGGTCCCCAGCAGTATTATGCAGCTGGAAAGCCTGCGGTCGATTTTTAATCTTTTAGTTATAAACTCATATAGAAGACCCAGCCCTATAATGGTTACCAGGCAGATGATAGAAATTTTGCCAAGTGTCTCCGGTTCATTAAAGAAAACACTGCGGTTAAGGCCTATGGCTGAAAGGATAACTATAAACAGGCCCCAATTTACGACAGGCCCTCTGAATTTGAGTATATATTTATCAATTTTTAGTTTTATAAATAGCTGTGATAGTAAAAATGGCACCACTATAAGTTCGGCAAACACAATAATAAGCCTCAGCGGCTGGATAAAACTCTGGCCGACAAGAATAATTCCTGATAATGGTATTATAATAATTGCTGCAATATATGCTCCGATTATTCCTATGAGTGAAAATTTTACATCTCCTCCCAGTATACTGGTAAACGGTGGTATCGCTACTCCAGGAGGTGCAAAAGCTATAATAACAAAGCCGATCCAGAGTTCTTTTTCCGGAATGATAAACCATGCCATAGTAAGCATTACTGCTGCAAAAACGAAGTAATTTAGAAGTATAGTCAAAAATACAGGTTTCATAAGGCTTTTTAAAGGAAGGAATGATCTTAGCGGGATCTGTGTCATCGACACCGTCATGACAATAGCAAGTGCGGGTAGAGTCAGATGTCTTACCCACCCTATATAATTGCCTATTGATAATCCCAGAATGAAGGCTAATATAAAAATAAAATTTCTGTTTTTTAAAACTTTTACTATAAACAAAATACCAGATCTGCTGTCCAATAATTTATTATTTTTATACTGCGGTATCTTTGGTTATCTTACAGTAGCAGTCTTCTTCGACATCCACCATCCTATTAAAAACAATATACCCGATAATAGGAACGGGAAACCAGATATCAGCATTGCAAATATCTTATTAAAACTGGCATCTATATAAGAAAAAATGCACAATGCAGCAGCTGCGACAGTTATTATTACCCCTCCTGTTTTTTCATTCCACCATGCGATAATAATGCCGGTCAAAATAACTACTATCAGACCTCCAAGAATCAGCCCCTCAATCATTACCCCGGTTGTTACGGGAGTACCGATTTCCGTTATGGTGCTTCCGATAAGACCTAATGTCCAGAAAGCTCCAGAGATTGAACCTATTATGCGTGCGATCCATATAATTATTCTGGCTGCCCGGTTTTTCGGTCTGCTAATGCTTCTCATATATTACCTCTTGTCCAGGGTTTGAAAAACTTCTTTTACTTTAGACTATGTCCATTATATTTCTTTTACTGCATCTTAACAAACCTAAGATGCATCAGCAGGATTCAATAAAAAGGGCGGAAAATCTTAAAAAAATAAAACTTTTTTTAAAATAATAGAATTTTTTATTATAAATATCATATTTTTTGTAAAAAGTGATATAATTACAACAAAAATTTAAAAAATTTGTACTTTTTTAGTTATTTTTTAGGAATATTACGAATATTTGTGAATTTTAAGGGGTGATAGTGGTGAGAGAATTGAATCTACTTACTGAGTTTTCACAGAAATCGGGCATAGAACTTGACCCAAAAAATATAAAAATTGACGATACTACTTTAAGAGATGGAGAGCAAACCGCAGGTGTGGTATTTGCAAATGATGAAAAAGTATATATTGCTAAAATGCTGGATAAAGTGGGAGTACACCAAATTGAAGCCGGTATACCCACTATGGGGGGAAATGAAAAGGAAGCGATAAAAAAGATCGCCTCGCTTGACCTTAACTGCAGTGTACTGGGTTGGAACAGGGCGGTAAAGTCAGATATAGATGCTTCAATAGATTGCGGGGTAGATGCAGTGGCTATTTCAATATCATCTTCTGATATACATATTGAACACAAGCTTATGAAGAGCAGGGAGTGGGTCCTGGAGAGCATCAAGACCTGCGTGGATTATGCCAAGGGGTTCAATCTCTATGTGTCGGTTAATGCTGAAGATGCTTCAAGATCTGATATGGAATTTCTTCTACAGTTTGCAAGAACGGCAAGAGATGCCGGTGCTGACAGATTAAGATATTGCGATACCCTGGGTATCCTCGATCCTTTCGAGACTTTTATAAGGGTAAAAAACATTATTGATATAATTGGAATAGATATTGAAATGCATACGCATAATGATTTCGGGATGGCTATTGCCAATGCTATAGCCGGGATCAAAGCGGGAGCTACTTATGTCAATACAACTATTAATGGACTGGGTGAAAGAGCAGGTAATGCTGCGTTTGAAGAATTGGTTATGGCTTTGAAATATATAGAGGGAGTGGATATGGGATTTAATACAACTCTCTTCAGGTCACTCTCTGAATATGTAGCAAAGGCTTCAAACAGGATCCTTCCTACCTGGAAGCCTATAGTAGGAGGTAAACTATTTGTTTATGAGAGTGAGAGTAAAGCGTCGGGCGTAATGATCAATACTAAAATTTATGAGTTATTCAACGAAAAAGATGTGGGCCTGGAAAGGAATATAATACTGGGTAAATATTCAGGGGTCAATACCATAACCTATAAGATGAAGGATCTGGGATTTAAGATAACCCGGAAAGAGGCAGAAGAACTGGCTGAAATAATAAGGGATAAAACAGTATCCATTAAGAGGGCTCTTTTTGATAATGAGATCATTGATACTTATAATTCATATAGGAAAAAATCATCCAGCAGCAGGGCACACAAAAAGGGAGGGAAAGATGGAAGAAGTAAAAAGTGAGAGACATATAAATATTATAGATACTACTTTAAGAAATGGCGAACAGACAGCAGGAGTAGTTTTTTCTAAAAATGAAAAAATAAGAATAGTCAAAATGCTGGACGAGATAGGTATTCCGGAAGTTGAAGTGGGTACTCCTTCTCTTGGGAAAATAGAAAGGGAGATAATCACAGAAATAATGAAGGATAAATTTAAATGCAAGATATTTGCCTACTGTGAGGCTGAACCTGAGAATATAAAATATGCTGCTCAGTGCGGGGTTAAAAATGTGATTATAAATATTTCCACTTCTGATATACACCTAAAGGAAAAATATAAGAAAAACAGGACCTGGGCTATTAATAAACTGAAAAACACCATAAGAGCTGCCAAACATAATGATCTTAATTTTATAGTAAGTGCTGAGGATGCTACCCGTGCTGACCTTGAATTCCTGTTAAAGCTGATTTCAATTGCCAGAAAAAAAGGTGCATACAGGTTTAGGATCTGTGATACTGTAAGTAGATTTGACCCGTTCAGGACTTTCTTGCTGATAAACACTATAACAAGTGCTGTGGATATTCCCCTGGAAGTCTACAATCATAATGATTTCGGTATGGCAACTGCTAATGGAATAGCAGCGATAAGAGGAGGCGCATCCAGTCTGGTGGTCAGCATAGGTGGATTAGGTGAAGGGGCAGGAAATGCGGCTTTAGAAGAGATAGTGATGGCGCTGAAGTATCTTGAGGATATAGAATTGGGAATAAAGACTTCAAAGTTCAGAGAAATAGCTGAATATGTGTCCAGAGCTTCATCCAGGGCTATTCCTGTTTGGAAAGCAATTGTGGGAACAAATATATTTGCACATGAATCGGGTATCCATGCGGACGGGGTCATTAAAAACCCAAAAAACTATGAAGTATTTAAACCGAGTGAAGTAGGATTGACCAGGCAGTTGGTTGTAGGCAAGCATTCCGGTTCTCATACTATCCTGCATAAGTTTAAAGAATTTGATATAGAGCTTACTGACAAGCAGGCCAATGATATACTTGGGCTGGCTAGAGATATGTCAGTAGATCTTAAGAGGACGCTTTTTGATAAAGAACTTATGTATATCTATAATGATTATAAGAAAAAAAAGAAAAAACAGGATTAAAGGAGTTTTTTTGAGAAAGACGATTTCAGAAAAGATTATAAGCGAGCACGCCGGTAAAGAACTAACTGCTGGAGATATTGCAGTTGTGGATGTAGATGTGGTCATGTCCCATGATGGAACAGGACCTCTGGCGGTCAGCCAGGCTAATAAAATAAGTTTTGAAGGGGTAAAAAGACCTGATAAGTCCATTTTTTTTATTGATCATGCTGCACCGAGCCCGAAAAAAGAGCTTTCAAATGCTCATATAATTATGAGAAATTTTGCAACCCAGACAGGATCAATATTAAGAGATGTGGGAGAGGGTATCTGTCACCAGCTTCTGGTGGAATCTTATACCTGTCCGGGAGACATAGTAATAGGAGCAGATTCACATACCTGCACTTCGGGTGCTTTAGGAGCTTTTTCCACCGGAATGGGCTCTACGGATATTGCGGTGGGTTATATACTGGCTAAAACCTGGCTTATGGTACCCGATACTATTAAAGTGAATTTCAATAAAAAGATAAATAAAGGAGTATTTGCCAAAGATTTAATAATTTATTTGATTGGAAAAATCACTTCTGACGGAGCTACTTACAAGGCTCTTGAATTCGGCGGTGAAGTCGGATTCAGGCTGGGTATAGATGATAGATTCACTATTTCAAACATGGCAGTAGAAGCGGGGGCAAAAACGGGTATTTTCCCTTCTGACGAGATAACAAAAACATATCTGGAAAGCCAGGGCAGAAAGGATTGCTTTAGGGAAATCTCGGCAGATAAAGGAGCAAAATATGAGAAGGTTATAGATATTGACTGCTCGGTCATTGAGCCAATGGTTTCACAACCTCATACTGTAGATAATGCTTTACCTGTAAGCACTCTGGAGAAAGTCGTTGTTGATCAGGTATTTATAGGAACCTGTACTAACGGCCGTTTCAGCGATCTAAAAATCGCGGCAGATATTCTCAACGACAAAAAGGTGGCGGATGGAGTGAGACTAATTGTAGTCCCGGCTTCAAAATATACCTACCTTGAAGCTCTTGAGAAGGGAGTTATAAAAACACTTATAGATAGCGGAGCAGTAATACAGTCCCCGGGGTGTGGTCCATGCGTAGGCGTGCATCAGGGAGTGCTGGGTGACGGAGAGGTGTGCCTATCTACTCAGAACCGGAATTTCAAAGGGAGGATGGGAAATCCAAAGTCATTTATTTATCTTTCTTCCCCTGCAACAGCTGCATGGAGCGCGGTCAAAGGTTATATTGCAGATCCAAGGGAGGTTTTAGGGTAATGAAAGCAAAAGGTAAAAAACTGAACATTCTGGTCGGAAAAAGTTTTAAATTTGGCGATGATATTTCAACTGATCTGATAATTCCAGGGAGATATTTTCATTTAAGGTCCAATATGACTGAGCTTGCAAAACATACCCTTGAGGACGCTGATCCTAATTTTATAAAAGAAGTAAATCCCGGTGATTTTGTAGTGGGAGGTAAGAATTTCGGTCTCGGCTCGAGCAGAGAACATGCCACGACAGTAATAAAAGAAGCCGGTGTGGGGGCAGTACTTGCCAAGTCCTTTGCCCGTATATTCTTCAGGAATAGTATTAATATAGGATTGCCCGTGCTGGTCTGTAATACCGATAAAATCGAAAACGGGGATATACTGGAGATAGATTTAAAAAAAGGGATAATCAATAATAAGACAGGCAATCTAAAGTTAGAATTCAATCCCCTGCCTGAAGTGATGATAAAGATCTTAAATGACGGGGGGCTTATCAACCACATTATTAAAAATAAAGGGTTTAATCTATGAAGCATAGCATAACACTGATACCGGGAGATGGCATAGGACCAGAAATAACCAGGGCAATGGTCAAAGTGGTTGAGGCGACTGGAATTGATATCAAATGGGATATTGTTAATGCCGGAGCGGAGGTCTACGAAAAAGAAGGTACGGTTCTCCCGGAAAGTGTCATTAACTCGCTTAAGAAGAACAGGGTAGGGATAAAAGGCCCTATAACTACTCCAGTAGGAGTAGGATTTAGAAGTGTTAATGTGGCTATGAGAAAATTATTCAATCTATATGCATGTGTAAGACCCTGCAAAAGTTACCTGGGCATTAAGAGCAGATACAGCGGTATAGATCTGGTAATAATCAGGGAAAATACGGAAGACCTTTATTCAGGAATAGAGTTTGAGAAAGGTAAAGTAGAGACAGAGGAGCTTATCAGTTTTATAAAAGAAAAGAAGGATCTGGAGATCAGAAGCGACAGCGGCATAAGTATAAAGACGATTTCTGTGTCCGCTTCTGAAGATATAATAAGATTTGCATTTGAATATGCCCGCAAAAATAACCGCAAAAAGGTTACCGGTGTGCACAAGGCAAATATAATGAAATATTCCGACGGCCTGTTTCTTGAAGTGTTTAAAAAGATTGCATCAGAATATGATGATATAGAGTCAGAAGATAGAATTATAGATAATATGTGCATGCAGCTGGTACAAAAACCGGAGCTTTATGATGTCATGGTCTTGCCAAATCTATACGGAGATATAATCTCTGACCTTGCCGCCGGATTGATCGGAGGCCTGGGTGTTGCACCCGGTGAAAACATCGGTAAAGATATTGCATTGTTCGAGCCGACTCACGGCAGTGCTCCGAAATATAAAGGGCAGAACAAGGTAAATCCTACCGCAATAATGCTTTCAGCAGTATTGATGCTTAAATATATAGGAGAAGAAGAGCACGCCGACCTTCTGGAAAATGCAATTGCTGAAAATATAAGAGAAGGAAAATACGTGACCTATGATTTAAAACCTGACAGAAATGATCCTACGGCTGTAGGTACGGATGAGTTTGCTGATGCAATTGCAGAAAAGATTAAAAAAGCTCGAACCTAAGAAGCAAGAGTCAAAGGGACCTTATTTATTGGGATAAGCTCCGTCTTCTATCATTATTCCGTTTATATATACTATATCATCTCCTCCACCATCAACCTGGTCTATTCCGAAGCTTTCCAGAGTGTAGGTGATACCGGCAATAGAAGAATATTGATAGAGATTTTCCCAGATATCTGATTCGGGGACATTTTCCATAATCCCGGCAACTTCCAGCGCTTCAGGAAAATCACCTTCCGCAGGATAGATACTTAAGACCGTGACGTATATCTGGAGTGCTTTGGTAATGTTACCCATTTCTGTTTCTGTAGCTGTTTCCCTGGCTCTGTCTTTTAGTAATGTGAAAGTCTGGATAGAGAGACCCATAAGGACTGCCACAACAACTACGATTATAAGGAGTTCGACTAAAGTAAACCCTTTTTCTTTTTTAAATGTTCTGAAATAATAGACGTCCATTATAATTTAACCATTTTTTACTTTTATATTTTAATTATACCCAAAAATAGGTGATTTAAGCATTTTTTACCGGTAACTCGTGTTTTATGGCGTTATATACTCTGTATCGGTTTTATTTCCTTTGGTATATAATATTATCAAATAAATAAAAATCAATTAAAAACGTTTAAAAAGTTTTAAAGAATTAATAGAAAAAGTTTTTATTTAAACCAGTAATGAGTGATAAAGAGAGCATCGATTTAAAGATCTTAAAAGCAATCTTTGGCATAGCAAGCTCTACAGGATCTGAACTTGAACTAAAAAAAGTCTGTGATTTGATCGTTGAAAAGGTTTTTAAGGTAATAAACTGCAATGGTTGCGCCATAATCCTAATAGATGAAGAAGGGGTAAAACTTCAAAGCGAGATTGGTTTTGGTAAAAATATCAAAGAAGTGGAATTCACCAAGGAAATGCCCCTGATAAAATATATTTTATCCACAAAAAATAAGCTTTTTATCGGAAACATTGAAAATTCATATTTCAAATACAGCATCCCCAAAGGAGAGCAGACTACTTCAATGATATGCATACCTATTATAGTAAGAGATGAAGTAAAGGGGATCATTTATATTGATTCCAGAAAGACCAATGCTTTTTCGAGCAAGCATGAATATTTTTTAAACATACTTGCTCATGAAATATCAATTGCCATAGAGAGAGCATTAAATTATGAAGAGATAAAAAGATTAACTGTGGTAGATGAACTTACCGGTGTTTTTAACAGGAGAAAGTTTGATATGGATTTAAGAGATGCAGTAAACGAAGCCATAAGATATGTAAAGAGTCTGTCACTTCTTATGATAGATATCGACCATTTTAAAAAATATAATGATTTTCATGGTCATCAAATGGGGGATATGATCTTAAGTAAAATAGGAAAAGTGTTTATTGAGAATAAGAGAACGACTGACAGGATATATCGTTACGGGGGAGAAGAATTTTCTGTGATATGCCGTGAGACCAATAAGGAAAGTGCCAGAGTCTTTGCTGAGAGGTTGCGTGAAGTCGTAAGTAACGGAAAATTTGAAGGGGAGGGGAAAATAAAACCTAATGGTAATATTACTATAAGCATAGGGGTTGCCAATTTTCCTTTTGATGCCACAAAAATTAATCATTTAATAAAATATGCTGATGATGCATTGTATAGAGCAAAAGCAGGGGGTAGAAACAAAGTAATTGTTTAGTTTATATAAAAATAATCTGATTTATCTTTAGAGATTTGACAAAGGTGATGTTTGGGTTTATAGTTAGATATATCTAACATTTTTAGATTAAATATAAAGTAATAATAATATGAAGAAATTATCACATAGTATGGAAGATTACATTGAAGCGATGTATGTAGTCAGCCTTACTAATAAAGTAACAAGGGTAAAGGAAATCGCAGAATTTTTAAATGTTAAGACGCCATCTGTAGTTGATGCTGTTAGGAAATTGATTGCCAGGGGTCTTGTGGAACACGAAAAATATGGTTATCTGGAACTGACAGAAAAAGGTTATAAGATGGCAAGAGAAGTTTATGATAAGCATAAGAAAATCTATAAATTTTTTAGTGATGTCCTTGGCGTAAGTGATGAAGTCTGCAAGTTAGACGCCTGTAATATTGAGCATTACATAAGCGAGGAAACATTAGACAGGATGATAAAATTTATAAATTTCATAGATACTTGCCCCGAAGGTTATCCCAGATGGTTAAAAAACTATAATTATTTTGCCAAATACGGCAAGCATCCTACAAGCTCTGTCGATGATGATGATAAGGAATAGATAGCTTGAGTTTTCTTTCCATTTTTTAAATCCATCTTAAAAAAGTTCTTGACAAAAGTAAGCAAAACTATTAAAGTTAGACATGTCTAATATTTAGTAGAGAGATTGATTAAAATGAGAAGATGGGGTTTCAGACATAGAAGAAAAAATTACTTGCAAGTACCGCAGCTCGGTAACGGAGTTTTAAGCCTTAACGACGCTGTTCCTGGAAAAAAATACAGAATTGTAAGAATAAATGGAGGGTGCAGGCTCAACTCACATCTTTGTGCTATGGGATTTATCCCTTATGAAGTGTTTTCTGTCTCAGATGCATCAAGAGGTGGGTCTTTATGCGTAGTGGTCAAGGGCACCAAATTTGCAATTGGAAGAGGAATGGCTGAGAAAATTCTTATAAGGGAAATCGAAGTATGAGAAGAGAAATCTCTATAGCCCTCTCAGGAAACCCCAATTCAGGTAAAACCACCATCTTTAATAATCTAACCGGATTAAGACAACATGTTGGTAATTATCCCGGAGTTACTGTTGAAAAAAAGACCGGAGTCATTAACTATAAAGAATATAAGATAAATGTAGTAGATCTTCCAGGAACTTACAGCCTTACAGCATACTCAACAGAACAGATTGTTGCAAGAAATTTCATTATTGATCAGAAGCCAGATGTGGTAGTCGATATCGTAGATTCCTCTAATTTAGAACGAAATCTTTACCTTGCAGTCCAGCTTTTAGAACTTAAAGTGCCCCTGGTCCTGGTTTTTAATATGGCTGATATTGCAAGAAAAAGCGGAAGAAAAATAGATATAGAATTGTTGTCTGAACTTTTTGGAGCACCTATTGTAGAGACTGTGGGCAGAAGTGGAATGGGTAATAAGGAGGTGCTTGAAGCAGCAATAGATGTATTGAACAGAAAAAAAAGAAAAAAAGTTGAGATAAAGTATGGCGAAGAAATTGAAAATGAGATCGTCAGGATCAAATCGGTTCTGAGAAGAGAAAAGATCCCCGAATTTAAATTTGATACCAGGTGGGCCATAGTGAAGCTTCTGGAACAGGATAATGAGGTAATTGATACTATTAAAAAGGCCTCAGGTCTAAAATACCAGAAACTTGAAGAAGAAATAGCAAATTCAATAAAACATATAACCAGCATACTTAGAAATACCCCGGAGGTCATAATCGCAGAGGCGAGATACGGATTTATAAGCGGTGCATTACTTGAATCTTATAAGGAAGTTGACACGGTAAAACTGGATGTAAGCGGAAAGGTTGACAGAATACTTACCAACAGAATACTGGGCATACCGATATTTGCTCTGATAATGTGGCTTATGTTCCAATTTGTATTCACTCTGGGGAAATACCCTATGAACTGGATCGATATAGGCTTTGAAAAATTAGGAGCCCTGATAACTAATGTTATGCCGGAAGGACTTATAAGTTCTCTTTTAGTTGACGGAATAATAGGGGGAGTAGGAGGGGTAATCATATTTACACCTAATATAATGCTCCTGTTTTTTTCTATAGCCGTTCTTGAGGATTCAGGATATATGGCGAGAGCTGCTTTTGTGATGGACAGGATAATGCATAAAATCGGTCTTCATGGGAAATCTTTCATCCCGCTTATTATCGGATTTGGATGTACCGTACCGGCTTATATGGGTTCAAGAATACTTGAAAATAAAAAGGACCGTCTGGTGACTATGCATATAAATACTTTTATGAGCTGCGGGGCACGTCTTCCGGTCTACATACTTTTTGCGGGGGCATTTTTCCCTGCAGCGGCAGGAAATGTCATATTTTCGATTTACATAATAGGTGTGTTGATGGCTATCATAATGGCAAAGGTGCTGAGAGCCACCAGATTTAAGGGCATGTCAGACCCGTTTGTAATGGAGCTTCCTCCTTACCGTATTCCTACTCTTAAAGGAATATTGATACATACCTGGGAAAGGACCTGGATGTATGTAAAGAAAGCGGGTACGGTTATACTGGCAATATCAGTACTGATGTGGATCCTTTTTACATTTCCACTTATAGGAGATAACTACTCTACAGATTACGAAGCCCAGATCAGCGAAATCGGGCAGTCATATCAGTCCGGTATAATAACCCAGGTGGAGCTTGACGAGAAGGTAGCGGCAATAGAAGGCAGAATGGCAGGTGAGAGGCTTGGCTATTCAGCAGCAGGGAGGATAGGACATTTTCTGGAGCCGGTGTTTAAGCTGATCGGTTTTGACTGGAAGATGACGGTTGCCACTATCTCAGGAATTGCGGCAAAAGAGGTAATAGTATCCACGATGGGTACTCTTTACAGCATTGAGGAAGCAGATGGGCAGTCTGATACATTAAAGACAGCACTTGGTAAAAATTACCCTCCTCTAGTCGGGTATAATTTTATGCTGTTTACATTACTTTATTTCCCCTGCCTTACTGCTATGGTGATATTCAGAAGAGAGGCAGGTACAAAAGAGATGCTTTTTCAGGTAGGGTATACGCTGCTCCTTGCCTGGGTGGTATCTTTTCTGGTATACCAGATAGGAAGACTTTTTATTTAAAGGAGAATATATATATTAAGTAAGATCGGTGATATGAAATGTGGGAAATAGAAATATGGGAAATAATTATAATAATAATTTCAGGTGCGGCTGCGCTGGCCTTTTTGATTATATTTTCTATAAGACAGTCAAAAAAGAAAAGAATGTGCATGATGTGCCCTTATGCTGATGAGTGCGGGGGAAGCGATTTAAATAAGGCAAAAATTTTAAAAAAATAATATATCAAAATATCCTAATAAATCACAGTTTTCCGAAAGCCAGTATATAAATATAGTTTGACATTCCAGTTGGTTAAGAATATACTTTAATCTCTCTTTTGTTTAATGATATTTTAATTAAGAGCAGGTTTATTGCTTTATACCACCTCTCCAAAAGAAATATTATGAAGCTTTCGAGAAATAATATTATTTAAGGAGGTAAGTATGCAAGGCAGTAAACTATATGTAGGCAATTTCGGTTATTCTACTGTTGACTCACAATTAGAAAAACTGTTTTCCCCATTTGGCCAGGTTAAAAGTGTCAATGTCATCGGGGACAAAGGTTTTGGATTTGTGGAGATGTCAACTGTAGAAGAAGCTGAAAAAGCAAAAGAAGCTCTGAATGGTTCAGAATTTGAAGGAAGAACTTTAAGGGTTGATGAAGCTCATCCGCAGAAAAGCAGACCTGACAGAAACTTCAGAAGATAAGACAAATAATCAAGCCTGCATGCAGGTCTTTAAAAATCTGAATTCAGGCTTGACTCTTCACGTCAATGATTTGCTGTTTATAAATTAAACTAAACGGGAAGTCATTCTTTAAAAAAATAAAAAGAAGGTCGTATGAAAATTTTACTTATTCATCCAGAGTACGAAAATACGTTCTGGAATGTAAAAAAAGTCTTAAGGGTGTTAGGCAAGAAAGCAGCCTATCCTCCGCTTGGACTTTTAACTGTTGCAGCAATGCTCCCCGCGCACTGGGAGAAAAAATTAATCGATATGAATTGTGAAACTTTGAAAGAGAAACATATAAAGTGGGCAGATTATGTATTGATAAGTTCAATAGTAGGTCAGAAGCATTCTACAAAGGAAGTAGTAGATAAGGTACAGAAAATCGGCAAGACTGTTATCGCTGGAGGTTCCCTTTTTACAATAGATTGGAAAGAATTTTCTAATATAGATACTATGGTCCTGGGGGAATCAGAGGAAATAATATCTGTTCTTGCAAAAGATATGGAAAATAAGAATCTAAAAAAGATATATTCTATGGAGGATTTCCCTGCTATACAAAAAACTCCTGTACCGGCATGGGATCTTGTAAACTTACCTTACTATAATTCAGTATGCATACAAATTTCAAGGGGGTGTCCCTATAATTGTGAGTTTTGCGATGTAGTCCAGCTCAACGGAAGGATCCCCCGTATAAAGAGTAAGGATAAGATTGCTGCTGAACTCGATTCGGTATATAAACTCGGCTGGAGAGCCGGTGTATTCTTTGTTGATGATAACTTTATAGGGAATAAAGCTGTTATAAAAAAGGAGATTCTACCGGCAATCATAGAATGGCAAAAAGAAAGAAAATATCCATTTACCTTAAGTACCCAGGCATCAATCAATATGTCAGATGACACAGAGTTGATGGAGTTGATGATAAGAGCTGGTTTTGCCACTGTCTTTATCGGTATAGAGACTCCTGATCCTGACGGGTTACAGGAATGCGGCAAATACCACAATATAAATAGGAACATGCTTGAATCTGTTAAAAAAATGCAAAATATGGGTTTTGAAGTCAATGCAGGATTTATTTTAGGTTTTGACAGTGATAAAGATACTATTTTTCAGAATCAGATTGATTTTATTCAGAAGAGCGGAATTGTTGCAGCAATGGTAGGAATTTTAAGCGTTTCCCCTAAAAGCAGACTTCATGAGAGATTAAAAAAAGCAAATAGATTAATAGATGATACAAACAGCAGCGATAAAAATACTTCAGAGCTGTTTAAATTAAACTTTATCCCTAAAATGGAAGCCAGCAAACTTCTGGATGGTTATAGTGAAGTACTTAAAACTATTTATTCACCAAGATGTTATTTTGCAAGGATAAGAACATTTTTGAGAGAGTATAAGCCTAAGAGATTAAAACGAGCAAGAGTCAGCGTTTATCATCTCAGGGGTTTGTTTTCCTCATTGTGGTTTCTTGGTATTAAAGAAAAAGGAAGACGGTACTACTGGAATTTGATTTTATGGAGTTTATTTAGAAGACCGGGACTCCTGCCCTATGCATTCGGTTTACCTCTTGGACTTCTGCATTTTAAGACGCTTGCATGGGCAAGGCAGTATGATTCTTATTTCAGAGGTAGCTGATTTAGGTAAATTTGATAATAAAAATTATTAAAGAATGAAAGGAAATTAAAGTGAATAAAAGACTGTATATAGGTAATTTAGAATATTCAGTAACAGATGAGGAACTGGAGAAATTATTTTCTACTGAAGGCAGTGTTACTTCTGTAAAAGTGATCAGGAGCCTGGATGGAAGATCTAAAGGTTTTGGGTTTGTGGAAATGGAAACCGAAGAAGAAGCATCTAAAGCTATAGAGAAATATAATCAAAGCACTTTCAAAGATAGGACTATCTGGGTCAATGAAGCCAGGCCTCAGACACAGATAAACAAAAGATTTGATAATAACAGAAGAGGTTATAATTATAATAGAAGACCCCAAAATGACTTAAACTCTAAATTAAGAAGATTAAGAAAAAGGTATTAATTGGTTTTTAACAAAACTAAAGATCTATTTAGTCTGTAAAGATAAGGGTGATTTAAAATTATCAGAGGAACAGATATTAGAATTGAAGAAGTAAAGGTATTGGATAAAAAAGAAAGCCGCACCGATCGGAAATTCAAAAATAAAGGTAAAAGAAGGACTTCGTTTAATGAAAAACTGAATACTAAGATAAAATCCGCAGTTATTGACCCGGTAAAAGTGTATCTTAAGGCAATTGGTAAGGTAAAGCTTCTGTCAGCCTCCCAGGAGGTACAGCTCGCTAAAAGAATTGAAGCCGGAGATGCCGAAGCGAAAAAACTGCTGGTTGAATCAAATCTCAGGTTGGTGGTAAGTATAGCAAAAAAGTATGCAGGCAGGGGAATGCTGTTTTTAGATCTTATACAGGAAGGTAATATTGGCCTTATTAAAGCGGTAGAGAAATTTGATTATAAAAGAGGCTATAAATTTTCTACATATGCGACCTGGTGGATCAGGCAGGGTATTACAAGAGCGATATCTGATCAAGCAAGAACCATAAGGGTACCGGTTCATATGGTAGAAAATATCAATAAATTAATGAGAGTGCAGAGAAAATTGGTTCAAGAATTTGGGAGAGACCCTTCTGCCGAAGAGATTTCGGAAAAAATGGATTTCACACCGGAAAAAGTAAGAGAGATAATCAAAATAAACCAGAACCCGGTTTCCTTTGAATCTCCGGTAGGTGAAGAAGGCGACACCCAGCTTGGCGATTTTATTGAAGATTCAGAAATTGAAAAGCCCATGGATGCCGCTTTATTTATATTGCTGCAGGAACAACTGCAGAAAATATTAGACACTCTTGATGACAGGGAAAGAAGAATTATCCAGCTAAGGTTTGGATTGCATGACGGTTATCCCAGAACTCTTGAAGAGGTCGGACGGGAATTTAAGGTCACAAGAGAAAGAATCAGACAAATAGAATTTAAAACCCTAAATAAATTAAGAAATTCAAACAGAAGCAAGGCTTTAAGGGATTTCATTTAATAAGTCAGCAAACTTGTCCTGGAATTCTTCAACTTTAGGAGAAATGATTGCTCCGCAATAAGGTTGAATGGAATTGTTTTTAAAATAATCCTGGTGATAATTCTCTGCTTTGTAATATTTATCAAGCGGCTCGACCTCAGTCACTATAGGGTCCGAATAAACTTCCGTCTTTTTCAGTTCATCAATAAATTCTTTTAAGGTTTTTTCCTGTTCAGGACTTGTATACAGAATTATGGAGCGATACTGTCCTCCTACATCATTTCCCTGCCTGTTCAAGGTGGTGGAATCATGAATATAGAAGAAAACTTCCAGTAATTTGCTGTAGCTTATGATATTTGGATCAAATGTAATTTTAACCACCTCTGCATGACCGGTATTACCCTGGCAGACCTGTTCATATGTCGGATTTTCCTTAAAACCGCCTGCATATCCTACCTCAGCATCTGTTACTCCCTTTAATAGAGAGAATATAGCTTCAATACTCCAGAAACAGCCGCCGCCAAAGACCGCGGTTTCTAATTCTTCATCAGTCTCCATTCTTTCATCGTTTATTTCTTTTTGTTCTGCAGGTTTGCACCCTGTGGTAAGAAACGGAGGCAGAATCAGTAATTGAGTAATAAATATTAATGTTAATAACTTTTTCATATTATTTTTATCCTCCTATTATTACTACTATTACTATTACATTAGTATTATACTTGAAATTTAAGAATTAGCAAAGGTAAAGTTGAGATCATGAGATTCAAAATTTTTTATAGAAGTTATGAAATTTAAGCTGTAGAATAACCAGATAGTGCATAGAAGAGTAGTAGTGGTATAATTAATGTGGATGATTTTTTGCACTTTATCTGTAATTCAAAAGGCAGGTGTATGTATGACTTATAAACGAAAAATAGAGTTTAAGGAAGAGTATGTACAAGTTAATTTAAGTGGTGAAATCGATGCCCAGAATGAATTAGAAACCTGGAGAAAGATCAGGGAAGAATGCGAAAAATATAAATGTTACAACGTTCTTGGTATAACAGGGAAAAATGTCAGTCCGTTTACTATAATAGATGCATACGAATACCCGAAAATACTTGAAGAAGCTGGAATTGATTCAAGGTATCGCATTGCCTGGGTCAATAAGAATCCAAAAGTCTATAACCTGGGTAAATTTGCTGTGAATGTTATGAAAAATCAAGGAACGGGTTATAGTTGCCAGACTTTCTTATACGTCTCAGATGCTAAAAAGTGGCTTCTTAAAAAATGATGATAAGCAGTATTGAATAGACAGCCCCAAGTATTAAAATTTCGAACCAGGTTTTAGTAGAATTATTGCTACTAGATAAATTAAAACTTGCTCATTGGATAATGGTCAAACTTTAGTTTTTTTACCAAAGTAGAATTTATTGGCTCTATTTAATCCTTACTTTGTTCAGTTTGAATTCATATATTTTTAAGTTTATATTAGAAGAATCTTAGTATTCATTATAAAATTGATTTGAGTGAAAAAACAGAAAAAGACGGGAGATAAAAATGCGTTATGTGAAACTGGGAAAAACAGATTTAGAGGTTTCAGTTATTGGTTTTGGAGCATGGGCCATAGGCGGCTGGATGTGGGGAGGTACCAACGAATCTGAATCAATTAGAGCCATTAATACTGCAATAGATACAGGAATAAATCTTATTGACACGGCACCGGCTTATGGAAAGGGACTTTCAGAAGAAATTGTCGGTAAAGCCATTAAGGGTAAAAGGGATAAGCTTATTATCGCCACTAAATGTGGTCTTGTATGGCAGTTTGATAAGGGTGAATTATTTTTTAATTATGAGTCAGGAGAGAAAGTATATAAATTCCTGGGACCAAAATCAATAAGATATGAAATTGAGCAGAGTCTTTCCAGACTTGGGATTGATTATATAGATCTTTATCAGACACATTGGCAGGATAGAACCACACCTATTGAAGACACAATGGAAACTTTAATGGATTTAAAAAAGGAAGGAAAGATAAGATCTATAGGTGCCAGTAATGCTAATCTTAAGGAACTAGAGCAGTATAACCAGGCAGGACAACTGGATGTTGATCAGGAAAAGTATAATCTTATTGATAATGAAGTTGAACAGGAAATTCTTCCCTGGTGTAAAAGCAACAGGGTAACTATGCTTGCATATAGTTCTTTGGCTAAGGGGCTGCTTACTGGAAAAATTACTCATGATAGAGAGTTTAAGGGTGATGATCTAAGGAAAGATGATCCCAGATTCAGTATGGAAAATAGGAAGAAAATAAATTCCGTTCTGGCAGCTGAGTTTGAACCTATTGCCGAGAAGTACGGTTTATCTTTGGCGCAGTTATCTGTTGCTGCCCTGGTATCACAGGACGGTGTGGTAGCACTTTGTGGTATAAGAGATGAAAAACAGGCAGAAGAGAATGCAAAAGCAGGGGATTATTTGATAGAGGAGAGCGATATAATAAAAATTAGAAATGCAATAGAGACTCTGGATTTATAGAATTAATTCCATAAAAAGATAGGTCTGATCAATCAACACTGGTAGCCCCAAGTATTACAATTTCGAACCAGATTATAGAAGGTCTAAAACAAATTAAAGATTTTTAAATTCTGTTATAAGTTTCCCACTTTTATTTTAGATTAAATTGTTTACTGTTTGAAGATTTTTGTTTGTGGTTGCCCTACAATTATTAATATATTAAAATATGTAGGGCAAGTTATATTTTAAAGTATTAAAGGAACTAAAGTAATATGGCAGTTTTAAAGGAAATGCTTAAAGAGGAAAAAGAACGATTAATAAAAATGAAAAAATTTTATATGGATAAAATTTTGGAATTACCAAGAGGTAGCATAGTATTTAAAAAGAGGGGTAATAAAAAATATCCTTATCTTGTTTATAGAACTGGGGGAAAAATAAATACAGATTATTTAAGACTTAATAGCGAAGAAATGAAGGAAATAAAATTAAAAATAAAGAAAAGAAGAAAATATTTAAAAATATTAAAAGAAATAAAAAGAGATCTTAAAGTTTTTGGAAGTATTAGCAATGAATGATATTAAAAAAATATTCTGGGAAACAATTAAGATATTAGAAAGAAATAAAGTCCTTGAACATGTTGTTTTAATAGGTAGTTGGGCAGAATATATTTATGAGGTATCTGGTCATTTAAAAGATTTTGAGGCCAATTTAAAAACAAAAGATATTGATTTTTTGATAAAGAATATTAACAAGCCTAAAAAAGGAATCAATATTATAAATATTTTAGAAAAAGAAGGTTATGATACTTCAATTGATTATATAAGTGGGGTATTTAAATTTTATAAGGGTAGAGATTTGGAAATAGAGTTTTTAGTAAGAGAGATTGGCAAAGGACAATCAGAGCCTTATATAGTACCATCTTTTGGAATTAAAGCGGAAGGACTTAGACATACTGATTTATTAATTAGAAATACTATAGCCATTAATATTAAAGGTGTTAAAATAAATGTTCCTATTCCACAAGCTTATCTACTTCAGAAGATAATAATAAACGATCAAAGGAAACATAAAGCGGAAAAAGATTATTTGGTTATAGAAAATCTATTGGAAAATATAAGAAAATCAAGTGTGGAATTTCAGAAGTTAAAAGATCTCTATAATTAATTAACAAAAAAACAAAAAAATATTATTGATAGATTCTTAGAATACAATCTTTTTGAATTATTAAAATAGTAAAAAACTTCTAATTTATAATTTTTTGTAAAGAATAATTTTTGAAAATTTCTGCAGAAATAGACTCCGATACAGATATTCCTTTTTTTACTATAAATTCTTTACAACAATTAAAATGGGTAACTAACTAAAATCAAGAATTAAAAGGAGGTTCTCTTTAAAATATTACTATCAAGATATCTTATAAAAGAAGAGGTGGTAGCCCAATAAAATTTAGTTGGAACCAGATAATAAAAGATTTAATCTCCGTATATAGATTGAAATATGCTTAAATTAAGTGATATTTTCGGTAAATTTCAAGAAATACTATTTATACTACCCTAAAATAGGTTTATATATTTGGTTCTTAATGTATTTTAATGGTATATACATCCCCTCTGTTTATTCAAAATAAAACAATGTTACAACCACAATAATGACTTAGGGGGAAGGATATTTTCATACCAGAATTGAGTTTTACTATCTAATTACCTTAATACTGCCCGCATTATCTGTTGCCTCATATAAAAAGGTACTCGAAAGCTAATACGTTGCCTCATATAAAAATCTATATGAAACCAATACGGAGTAGTAGTGATATACAGGTAGTAAAGTAGATACACTACACAGTGACATATCCATAAGCCTCCGCATTTACTGCTGCTTCCTTTCTTACCTTGCTTTTTAATACATTTAACTTAAGCAGCTTATCCTGCAACCTTGATATATTTTTCTTAAGCTTAACAGGATTCAAGCTATCATACTGAACTTTTAATCTTGCCTTTATTTTATCATCAATACACTTTGACTTAAGCACTCGCCTAAATGGGGTCCTTGCCTTATCATATTTTTTTGTAACCCTACTTCCGGTCCTTGTCTTTAAGACAAGCTTTTGGACAGGCTGGAAATAATTTGTATAGTGGTCCAAATATATGTAGATCTCATTTAAAGTACAAAGATCTTCATCCGTATCATATCTTAAGTATCCCACAGCTCGCCTTAAAACTGAGTAATTTTTCTGTTCCACAAAACATGAATCATTTTTTTTGTATGCACGTGATCTGGTAAATGTAATTTTATTCTTTACACAATACCTGAGCATATGATTGTTGATAAATTCTGATCCGTTGTCAGAATCAATTCCAGCTATTATAAATGGAAACCTGGTAATAATTGTCCTTAGTGCCTTAAATACATGAACCTGGGCCTTGTTCTTACACGCTGCCGTTATGTCCCAGCATGTAGCTATATCAACGAAATTAAGGCTCTGTATGAAGTCTCCAGAGGAGTTTCCGCCATCATGGGCCACAAGGTCCACCTCTACAAACCCGGGCCTTTTCTCGTCCCAGCCAGAGAAGGTCCTTATCGGTATCTGCTTCTTTAGAAGTGTCCCCGGCCTGGTACCTTTTCTCCCCTTGCCCAGCCTGGCTTTATCCTTTTCAGACTTCAGCAGCCTGTCAATTGTGGAAGCTGATATCTTAAGCAGCTTTTCTCTTACATCATCGGTTAGATCTATCTCTTTATGTTTTTCAAGTTTTTCTACAGCTTCAGCCATAAAGGGAGCAAGTCTTTTTGAGCAGATAAAGTCAAACACTACCCATATTTTTTTAAGGGCCAAAAATACATCATAGGTATATATTCTGGGTCTTTTGTATTTCTTCCTCTTTCTTTCACCAATAACATATTTTATCTTCTTACCGCCCATCCTAGTGTATCCTATAACTTTTCCTGCCTTTAGCCTGAGCATTGTTGCCGCATAATTTCTGTTATAGCCGGTGGTGGTAGTAAATTCATCCAGGATTCCCGCCTTAGCCTTTTTACTGGCTTTATTATATCTATTCTGAATTTCTGATGTTAATGCTTTTTTCTCCCTCATAGTCAACATTGCCTCTTTCCTCCTCTATATCAAAAAAGACATTTTTTCTTCTAGAATATAGAGGTTTTTAGTTATTTACTAAAATATTTCGAGTACTTTTTTCTATGAGGCAACGATATCGTTTGGAGTACTTTTTGAATAAAGCAATTTGTATACTTGACCTGTCTTTTAATATTTGTTATAGTGAAAAGAGCTTTTGTATAAATAAACAACTTCGAAAGTTGTTTATTTTTTTTTTGGATTATAGTAAATAAAACATAATTTTCATTGGAGCTGATTAAAAGTGAGTGGTATAGCAGGTATTATCAATTTAAAAGAAAGTAAAAAAGATAGACAAAAAATTAATATTCTTCTGAATAAAATCTCACATAGGGGGGGTAGAAGAGAAGTAATAGATATCGCTGGAGGCTATGTAGGTATCAATTCCAATTATAGTTTTGAAACTAAGATAGATAAAAACATAATATTAGTGGATGGGAAAATATATAATTTAGATTATTTAATATCAAGATATGGTATTCAAATTGATAATTCTTCAGTTTCTGATTCAGAAAAAATATGCCTTCTTTTAGATAAGGTAGGTAAGGGAATCTTCAGATATTTCAAAGGATCTTTTGCGCTGGTCATTTTTGATAAAAAAGGAAATATTTATTTAGCCAGAGATTTTATTGGTAGAAAACCACTTTATTATTATAAAGATGATGAAACTTTGATGTTTGCCTCTGAAGTTAAATCCCTTATCGAATTTACCAATGATATAAAGGAGTTTCCCCCTGGCTCCTATATGATAAATCTTTTAAAACCAGAAATTATCAAAATAGTTAATGTAGATAACTATACCATGATCAAAGACCAGGATTCTGAGATCCAAGAGGATAAACTGGAGGATTATCTTCTAAAATCAATGGATATGAGGATAAATGATAATAATTTAAACCTAGGAGTTTGGTTAAGCGGTGGTCTTGATTCTTCTCTTGTAGCAGCTCTCCTTAGAGAATTTACTGATAAGGTGTATACCTATTCTGTTGGATATGATGGTTCACCAGACCTTGAAGCAGCAAAAGAAGTCTCAGATTACCTTGGTACCGAACACACCGATTATAAATTTAATGCCGAAGAACTATTTTTAAATATTCCCAAGGCTATATATCACCTGGAATCATTTGACGCTCCTTTGGTAAGAAGTACACTGGGTAATATGATCGCTTCAAAGATTTCTGCAGCTTCTGATATTGTATTTTCTGGGGAAGGTGGAGATGAACTCTTTGCGGGGTATGATTATTTTTTGGAGTATGATTCCTCTAAAGTAATACAAGAAGAACTTGTAAATGCTATAAATAGTTTGCACAATACAGCTTTACAAAGAGTAGATAGAACTGCAAATGCATATGGCGTCAATGTTAAACTTCCAATGTTGGATGAGAACCTGCTAAATTATGTTCTGAAAATCCCTCCTAAAAACAAAGTTAGAACAAATACAGGTAAATACATACTTAGAAAGGTTGCTTCAAAATATCTACCAGATGATATAGCCTGGAGAGATAAAGAAAAATTCTGGGAGGGTTCTGGCATAGAGGATACCATAGAAAAAAAAATTAATACGTTAATAACAGATAAAGAATTTTTAGATAATAGAAAATCTCCAGATAGTCCAAATTTAAGAAATAAGGAGGAAGCATACTATTATAAGGTATTTAATGATTATTACTCAGATATAGATATTAATAATATTCTTTCTTTTACTCAGGATTTTAATTGCAAACTTCTATTTTAGATTAATAATAAAAAGTACAATCAGGAATCAATATTGCAATCTTTTTAAAAATCTGCTAATTCAAAAAAACATTAAAATCACTTAAACAACTATAGGTATGGTAAAAATATTTATAAAGTAGTTTTCTTGAGTGGTAGCCCCAAGTATTAAAATTTCGAACCAAATTTTAAAGGAATTAGAAGAGTTTAAGAAGTTAATAAAATTTAACCTTTATAAATCTTAATTGAAATTCCAGATTTTATTAACTTGCAAGTGTACATTTCTTGAGAACTAAAAGCAGCCCACCATATTAAGTCAAGGTTTACTTACTTTTGATGTTATTTTAATAATTGCCATTTCACTTTAATATGTCTGGAGAAATATGAGCTGTTCTTTAGAGCCATTTAAATCTATGCTAGTGCAGTACAGGCAAATAGACTACCAACTACATAAATAAATAGGATTGAGCTAAAAAAAATTATTCCTATCTTACGTTCTTTTTCATTTCGATATAAGATTACTTTGCCTATTTTTTTCATAAAACTGGAACTCCTATCAGGAATATTTTAGAATAACTGTATTATCTAATAATTATACTTTTTAATATTAAAACCGACTATCTCTAGTAGGTCTCAATATTTCCCAAATGCGCCCACCTCTGAGAAAATTACATTAAAATTATAATACAATTTTAATACTTATCTAATAATAAATCAAGTTTACAGAATTAGGATGATTTTACTATTTTTAACTTATATAGGAGCCCCAAGTATTACAATTTCGAACCGGATTATAGAGGAATTAATTGATTTAAAAGACATATTTATTAGTAATCATTGATTCTATTGGCTCTTCTTTATTTTCTAATTTAAAACTTTTAATATGTAAGTAATTATATTAATAATTGTTATTTGTATAGATATAGAAAATCTACTTAATCAACTGGGGATAGTAGAGGAAGTTCAAACAAGAATTATTAGTTTAAACGAGAGTATTTTTATACCTAGTTGAATTATTAATACTAGATAATTTATCATAATGAATATTATATGTTATACTAATACTATCTAATAATTGTATTTAAACAATTATGAAAAAAGAAAGCTCCTGGTTTAACAGACAGTCTATAACCCATCCAGTTCTTGTATGCTTTATTCTATTTGTAGTCGCATTAATCTTTAGACTTATTGATATCTTTGTTCTACGTTTGGATGAAAGACTAGGAGAGATAATACTGTCCAAATCCCTTGGATTCATTTTAGTAGCGGTATATCTATATTTAGCTGGTAAAACTATAAGCTATATTGGACTTCACAGGCAAAAAGCCTCCCAGGCTTTCTTTATTGGCGGTGGGGGTATGATCACTATATTTATAGCAGCTTGTGGTATCCAATTAGCTTATCTAAATATCATAGGACAAAAAGCAGTACTTGCCTTATCTGCAGCAGATATCTACTCTGGTACAACAGGCAGTTCAGTATGGTTTATTCTTCTACTACTTGTTGGTAATTTTATCAACTCCTTTATGGAAGAAGGTCTCTTTAGAGGGATTATGCTCCGACATTTCAGGATCAGGTACTCTTTCTTAAAAGCAAATCTGCTGCAGGCTACTTTTTTTGCTGTCTGGCACCTGGTCCAGCCAATAAAGCATTATCATACCGGTCAGGCTGATCTTATGGGTGCCCTTATGGAATCAGGAGTAATATTTATATCCAGTGGTATTATAGGTCTGGTATTTGGGTATTTATATCTTAAGACCAATAGCCTCTGGACCCCATGGATCGCCCATACCATAAATAATACTGTGCTTAATTTTGTATATATAAAAATGGGTGGAGAATTATATCCTCTCTTAAGCATATCCAGACAGGAATTTATTTTTCTTGTTGTTGTCTATTTTATTGGTCTATTTTTACTCATCCTGTGGGCTAAATATTTTGCTGCACGATTTAGAATGCCACAAGTTAAGCCCTGGAATGGTAATTAAATTTTTAATATTTATAACTTAAGCAACAATACAATTAAGGAGGAAAAAATGGATTTATGGCTTTCACTATTTTGGACTGGCCCAATTGGTATTGGGATCTTTCTTGCTGGTTTGGGAGTTCTCTTTTGGGGAATAAGTAAAGCACAAAAGAAAAAATAGTGCATTGAGAATGAATGGATATTTTGATATTTAGCATTACTTGTTTTTCAGATAAGCCCTATTTTATTGAGTGGCATAATGTAAAAGTCAATGTGAAAGATATATTGGGGTTCTAATTAAATCGTTTTTGAGAACATAATAAAAAGGGTAGAGGACCCTCATATATCACAATACGTGTTTGTATAATAATAATACCTATATATAGGTATTAAACTGGTAGCCCCAAGTTACAAAATTTCGAACCGGATTATAAAAGAAATAATTAAAATTAATAATTTTATATAATAATGTAAAATTTTATATAGAGATTATTCAGCACCCTGTTCTTTTGTTTGTGGTACCCACCTTAATTTATATTCAGACTGTAAAATCAAGCGGGTTATAAATGTTATTTGTCCTGCATGCAATTCTAAATGGGTAACTGTTCCAAATATTGCGCTCAAAGCATTTTCGTCAAATCCTTGTATTCGTTTCTTCTCAAGCAAATTAGCGGGATTAAAATCATTTACTGTTTTTATGCAATCATGAATAATCTTTTGAAATCTATCTATTAGCTCTTGCTTGCTAAGTTTATCAGTATCACTAAATTCCAAAGGACGATTCCTTATGTCTTCAAGCTCGCCAATTCCAGAAATAATCCATTGTCTTAGGTTACCACATAGATGATTGATTATTATTCCAATGCTATTTACATTATCATTTGGCTTATACCATATATGTTCATCTTTCAGTTGATTAAGGCAGTGGATAATCCTTTCAAATGCATTATTTATACTTTTATTTGTTTCTTTTAGAAATTGTTCTTCAAAATTCATTTTTTCTCCTCGGTGACAATGATATTTATTGTGATTAATTATAAGTTATGACCAGACTTATTGAAATTTTAATTTTAATGGAGCCCCAAGTATTGAAATTTCGAACCAAATATTAAAAGAAGTAATCAATATTAGAGAGTTATTTTTCGATAAATAACTTTATTATAAGTCCCTTGCTATTAATTCTATTCTCTATTACTTATTTCGCTAACTTGGATAAATAATTTTTAGGAAAACCGATTAAGTTTAAATCTATATCATCTTTATATTCAATTATTAAAGAATCTAATTTTGCTAAAAAATCAGACCAAATAAATTTATCAGCAATAATCTTTTTTA
>Ga0307430_1000139_pt1 | contig 70967 bp, 40 predicted proteins | sample SalMarWE160130MG_FD_202159 | JGI IMG/M metagenome (GOLD analysis project Ga0307430, IMG submission 202159) | Salt marsh sediment microbial communities from the Plum Island Ecosystem LTER, Massachusetts, United States - WE1603-130 | ecosystem: Environmental > Aquatic > Marine > Intertidal zone >... | reverse complement strand
TGAACCATGGATCCATAAAAAACTAAGACATCCAAAAAGAGAGCTAATAGTCTCCATTCCGGTAAGGATGGATGATGGTTCTGTTGAGGTCTTTACAGGATACAGGGTACAACACAATATCACCCTAGGACCGGCCAAAGGAGGAATAAGATACCATCCCGATGTAACCTTAGATGAGATGAGAGCTCTTGCCATGTGGATGACCTGGAAATGTGCTGTGGTTGGTTTTCCCTACGGGGGTGCCAAAGGAGGAGTGGCGTGTGAGCCGACAAAGCTCTCCCCACAAGAGCTTGAAAGACTTACCAGAAGATACACCTCAGAGATACTCGGAATGATTGGCCCGGAAAAGGATATCCCTGCCCCTGATATAAATACCAACTCTCAGGTAATGGCCTGGATCATGGACACCTATTCTGTAGACAGGGGCTACTCAGTTCCAGGAGTTGTTACCGGAAAGCCAGTGGTTCTGGGAGGGTCCCTGGGAAGAGAGGAAGCGACGGGAAGAGGAGTATTTTTTACCCTTCTTAACACCTTAAAGCACCTGGATCAATCCATTGAGGAAAAGGAAGTTGTCATCCAGGGTTTTGGAAAGGTAGGCTCAGTGGTGGCAAAACTTCTGCATGAGGAGGGAGCTAAAATTATCGCTATCTCCGAGGTTGATGGAGGTATCTACAATCCAAAAGGGCTTGACCCTGAGAAGGTGAAAGCTCATAAAAGGGAAGCAGGTTCGGTAGTTGGATTCAAAGATACCGAATTTATCACCAACGAAGAGCTATTTAAACTCGAATGTGATATTTTAATCCCGGCAGCCACCGAAGAACAGATAACCGAGGAAAATGCTCCCCAGATTAAGGCAAATATCATCGTGGAGGCAGCCAATGGACCCACCAGCCCTTCTGCTGACAGAATACTTAAATCAAGGAAAATTTTTGTAGTTCCTGACATCTTAGCCAACGCGGGAGGAGTTACCGTATCTTATTTTGAATGGGTTCAGGCAATGCAGGGATATTTCTGGAGTGAAAGGGATGTTAATTTAAAGCTAAGAGATATTATGACCCGAGCTTTTCACAGAGTGCTTGATATCTCCCTTAGAGAAAAGGCGGATATGAGGACGGCTGCCCTTATGGTAGCAGTAAAAAGAGTAGCTGAAGCTACGCGCCTCAGAGGTCTTTATCCTTAAAGCTTATGGTAAGTCAAAAGGGTGTTCTCTAACTCAAGTCAATAATTTTCGTCTTTTCACACTCTCTCACCCCTCATGATATGTCTCATGTTACAAAAACCTTTCTCCATCAGCTATTTTTGCCAATGAGAGGAAATTTTGGAGCTATGAAAAAGAATAGGCCTGAAATAATCAGGTCACCTTACTCCGATGCCCTGAAGACCCTGAAACTCACCCTGGCTGCTGATTCCTCTCTAGAAAAGGGGAAGATAATTACCTTATCCAACTTCAAATAATGTCATAGTAGCGGCATCGTTCAGGATCTTGCCATTTACTCCCAGCTGCCCAATGCAGGATAAATCCTTCTCTATCCTTGCCACTTTCCAATCAAAAACCCCTTGATCTTTTTTGAAATACTGCTTGGTTTATCCTGAGACTTCAGGATCCCTCTTCATAATTACCTTACACTTCCTGCTTGACAAGCTCTCCTTTGTCGACTATTATTATGTATGGAGTAGGAGACATGAGAAATTTTGAGTCTATATCTATCAAAGAAAAGATTCTTATAGTCTGCCAGGTAATAGCCGGGGAAAAGATTCAGCCTGTAGCTAGAAAGCACGGAGTAAGTAGGCCTTCTGTTTATGCCTGGACGGGAAAAGCTTTAGATACTCTGGAACAAGCACTAAAACCGGGGAAACGGGGACCTAAGTTCAAGAAAGTCAAAGTGGATGCAAAAAATAAGCTCGTTGAAGAACAAAAAGAGAGGATAGAGGAGTTAGAGGGTATCGTCGAGCAGAAAGAAAAACAGATTAAAAACTTGAAAGGGAAGATAAATCTTCAGAAAAATAGCCTTCCCCGTCCTTCAAGGTGCCCCCATTGCGGATTTGAGAAGATTTACAAAAATGGTACCTATAAGATAAGGCTAGAAAGATTCCTTGAGCAGCTAAAAAAAGACCAAGAAATAGAGATAACAGTTCAGCAGTTCATCTGTCCTTACTGTAGAAGCTCTGTTTATAGACAAAAGAAAAAGAGAAGAATCATTCTTTCTTAATGCCCACCGTGTTATAGAATTTACCCCTAAAGGAATTTTCAGACTAAAACAAATTCCTCATAGTGTAAAATAATTGCGAGTATTTAGGAGTGCGTTCAAGGTAGAATAATTAATATCTCTTTTATTTCTCCTGAAAATACCTTTAGGCCTAAGTTAGTTTCAATTTTTCAGGCCAGAACGCGGGCTCTTGACAAAATAAATATTTTGATATAACATATATTAGACATCAAATATCAAAGAGGAATTAGATGTTAAAAGGAAGTGTAGTTGAGCAGCTTTATGACATTCTCAGAGAAAGAATAGTGAATTTAGAAATGAAGTTAGGTGAGAAAATTAACACACAAGAGATAGCCAATGAGTTTAATATAAGTCAAACTCCAGTACGTGATGTCTTGAGTAAACTGGCGCATGAGGGACTGGTTGATGTTATACCCAGGATTGGCTACTATGTCACTAAGCCTTCTCCAGAAGACTTGGCAGAGATATATGAATTGAGAAAGATGTTTGAATGTTATGCCCTGCACTCAGCGGTGCAGAATATAGATGTCAATAAGTTATCCTGCCTTAAACAGAAAATGAAGGAAATTCAAAAGGAGAAAAGTCTAAAAAAGAAAATATCAGCTTATCGTAAAACCGATGCAGAACTCCATTCATCAATAGTGAGAAGTGCTAATAATAATAAGAGATTTCGAAATTTATTTTCTCAGATCTATAACCTCGTTAGAGTTTCTCAATCTGTAGGTCTCAATTGGGATACGGGTTTAAAAGAACATATCTCTCTAATAGATGCTATACTGGAAAAAAATAAAGATAAAGCATCAAAGACGCTTGAAACTCATCTTGAAAATGCTCAAAAAAGAGGTATGAGAGCTTTAAAAATGAAGCTATATGACTAAGAAAAAAGACTTGTCAATAAATAACCAGCAAGGAGAAGCTGATAATGAATAGTAAATTATCTTACTTGCCTATATATTTAAGATGCGATTTTTGTGGTAAAATACTGTTTCCTGAGATGAAAATACAGGAATGGGATTTTCAAGGTATGAAAAGGACCTTTTGTAATAGCGAGTGTTTCAAATACTTCAAAAAGGAAACGTCCTTAATGGAAATTAGTGCCAAGAGCTTGTCTGAAACCTCGCATTTTCAAAGTTTTCCTCCAGAACAGATAGATGTTGTAACATTGGAGGTAATAAATGGGGCTCTAACCTCCATATGTGAAGAAATGGGGAAAACAATGACTAGAACAGCTTATTCTCCGGTTTTCTACGAAGGCAGTGATTTTACCTGTGCCTTATTTGACAAAGCAATAAAGCTTTTAGCCCAATTTGAAGGGAATCCAGCTCAACTAGGTTCCATGAAATTTGCTGCAAGAGCAGCTCTTATGAAATTCGGACTTGGAATCAAGGGTAAAAACACTCCAGAGAGCCAACTGCACCTAGGTGATGTAATCATCCACAACGATGTCTTCTTGGGTGCACCTCATCTCCCTGAGTTTTGTATGATCAAACCAATTTTTTATCAGGAGAAATTAGTTGGATATGCTGCTAATATTGCCCATCATACTGATGTGGGAGGAAAGAGTCCTGGAGGATTTCCTGGGGATGCTACCGAGATATATCAAGAAGGAATATTAATTCCGCCGGTTAAACTTTTTGAGAGAGGAAAAGAAAGAGAAGAGATTTGGAAAATAATATTAGTTAATGTCCGTAATCCGCGAAATACTTATGGGGATTTAATGGCAATGTATGGTTCTTTGGTTACCGCTGAAAATCGGATAATAGAGCTAATAGAAAAGTATGGTCTTGAGACTTTTATCAAGTATACCCAAGAGGTAAAAAATTATGCAGAAAGGAGAATGCGAGCGGAGATCAGAAATATCCCTCAAGGAATATACGAGGGGATTCGTTCAATTGACGATGATGGGATAGAAGACAAGACCTATACCATACGTGTAAAAGTTAAGGTAGAAGAAAAAGATATGATATTTGATTTTCGTGGGACAGATTCTCAAGCCAAAGGTCCTGTAAATGCCCCTTACGGAGTAGGTGTTTCTGGAGCTGTAAATGCTATATTCAATTTAGCTGATCCAACCATACCTCACAATGAAGGTGCATTCCGCCCCTTGCATTTTATCATTCCTCCAGGAAAATTAATTAATGCTCTTTATCCTCGTCCCGTAAGTGGCGGTAATACTGAAACTCTCAATCTTACAGCTTCCGCTGTGATGAATGCATTAAGCGAAGCTATTCCAGAGAGAGTGGCAGCAAGTGGATCTGAAACTTGTGCAATTTTTACCGTTGGGGGAATAGACGAAAGAAAAGATGCTCAACCCTACACTATGTGTATGTGGGAACCTGGAGGATGGGGCGGTAGATTTAAGAAAGACGGGGAGTCTGCCGTCATGACCTTCTGTGGAACTACGTCCAGGAATTACTCTGTAGAAGTGACCGAAACTGTTTGGCCTTGGAGAAACAATAGGTATGAGCTAAGAATAGATTCTGGAGGAATAGGTAAATATAGAGGAGGACTTGGTATTACAAGAGAATACGAACTCTTAGGCCAATCTGCCGTAGTGGGAGGACACGCAAACAGACACAAATTTCCTCCAGAAGGGTTATTCGAAGGAGGAAATGGTGCAGGAACTGACTATTTCATAACTTCGAATGAAAATTTGCTTAGGCCGACAGAATGTTCTTCGGCTATAAAATCCCCAACTAAATTTACCGGGATTATCTTTAGCAAAGGACATAAAATTCTCATATCTACTCCCGGAGGAGGTGGGTATGGAAGTCCCAAGGATAGAGACCCCAAGTTAGTAAAAGAAGATTTAAAAAATGGATATATTTCTCTAGGAGCCGCTATAAAACATTATGGGTTATCCGAGGAAGAAGCAAAAAGAATAGTAAATAAGTATTGGTTTGAGCAGGTCAGCTAATTAAGAAAGTTTTTATAAGGAGAGTTAAATGGGTGTAAAATGGGGAGTTGTGGGATGTGGTCAAATTGCGGATATTGAAATGATTCCAGCGATAAAAGAGGCGAAAAACTCTCAGTTGGTGAGTATTATGAGTAGAAGCAAAGAAAAGGCTAAAAAGTTTAGCTTTAAGCATAATATTCCTGAATATTATGCTAGTATTGAGGAATTTCTTAAAGATACTTCATTAGATGCTGTTTACATTGCTACTCCTCCTCATTTGCATTGCCAACAAACCATAAAGGCTGCTGAATATGGTAAACATGTACTCTGTGAAAAACCTATGGGTATAACTATTGAAGAATGTGAGAAGATGGTAGAAGCTTGTAACAAAGCAGGGGTTAAATTGATGATTGGATGTAATATGCGTTTTCACCCCATTCATGTTAAAACAAAAGAAATTATAGAAACTGGTTTGTTGGGGGAAATAATTCTAATCAAAGTACAAGGATCTTTCCATTACCCTCCAGATCCTAATAGTTGGAGACTTAGGCCTGAGATGGTAGGAGGGGGCTCGCTCACTGACATGGGCATACACTGCGTCGATTTAGTCAGATTCTTTATAGGGGAAGTAGTGCAGGTGAGTGCTTTTATAGACAACGTAGTATTTGATTATCCTGTGGAAGATACAGCTTTGGTATCAGTAAAGTTTGCCAATGGTGCGTATGGATTTATAGAGAGTTGTTGCAGTGCTCGTTATACTGAAAACAGATTCGAAGTTATTGGATCTAAAGGAACGCTTTTTGGAGAAAAATCAATTTGGGGCGACCCAACTCCCGGAATATTAAGAGCCTTCGCTGGTAAAGTAGGAAGAACCCATGATGTTAAATTTGCACCTCCCTGGGGGCAAGATTCTTCGTTGGGGGGTCTTGGAACGGTCATAAAAGAATACAATCTTTTTCCTTGTAATACCTTTACTGCCCAAGTTGAACATTTTTCTGAGTGTATTATGTATAACAGGGAACCCGAAATAAATGGGATAGAAGGATTGCGGGATTTACAAGTAGTGAAAGCTGCCTATAAATCGGCGAAGGAAGGAAAAACAGTCAAGATAGCTTCCTAATTAATGAGCTATATCAAGAAGGAGGAAAAGTGCATCAACATAATAATGTAACTCTTGTAGCAGGAATAGACGTTGGAGGGACCTTTACCGATACGACTATTGTTGATTTACAAAATAAAAGTGTGTATTTAAACAAGGTTCCATCTACTCCTCGGGATCCCTCAAAGGCTTTTATGAATGGGCTAAAAAAAATTAAGCAAGATTTTAGGAGAATAAAAAGAATTATTCACGGCACCACTCACGCAACTAACACCATAATTCAGAGAAGGGGAGCTGTTGCTGGGTTAATTACTACTAAGGGTTTCAGGGATATATTAGAGATAAGAAGAGGAAACAGACCCAGGGGTCATGCATTTGATCTTCAGTGGACAAAACAAGATCCGTTGATTCCAAGGTATTTGAGAATAGGGGTACCCGAGAGAATCGCCTCCGAAGGGAATATATTTAGTGAACTCGAAGAGGAATCGCTATTAAGAGCGGTAGGCTTTTTAATTGAACATGGGGTTACTTCTGTAGCAATTTCTTTTTTGTTTTCCTATATCAATCCCATTCACGAGAGAGAAGCGAAAAAGATAATCGAACAAAAGTTCCCTCAGCTCTACACTTCTATTTCTTCGGATATTCTTCCAGAGTGGAGAGAGTATGAGAGATGTTGTGCAACAGTTGCAGATGCATATGTTAAACCCGTTATGAGACAATATATAAGTCACTTAGAACAAAAATTGAAAAATAATGGATATAGTCGTCGCTTTTTTATTATGAATTCTAACGGGGGGATAATGACTTCAAATATAACTAAAGAACAGCCTATCCAAACTTTCCTCTCCGGGCCTGTAGCAGGCGTGGTGGCTGCGAATTTTATAGGAAAACAAGCCGGTTTTGATAATCTAATAAGTATAGATATGGGAGGGACTAGTTTTGATACTAGCTTAATAAGAAAAGGTGAGTTTGTCTATACTACAGAAAGTGAAATAGAAGAAGGGGTGCCCATTAAGATTTCTATGCTGGATATGAGAACAATTGGCGCAGGTGGAGGAAGTATAGCTTGGATAGATAGCGGAGGTGTTCTTAAAGTAGGTCCACAAAGTGCGGGCGCAGATCCGGGTCCTGTATGCTATGGCACTGATGGAAAAGAGCCTACTGTTACTGATGCTAATCTTATCTTGGGGCGATTAAATCCTAATTATTTCTTGGGCGGGGAGCAAAAACTTCAAGAAGGGTTGGCAAAAGAGGCAATTCAAGAAAAAATTGCCGATTCCCTAAATGTTTCTTGGGTAGAAGCAGCACAGGGCATTATTAGGGTAGTGGTAGCCAATATGGCTCAAAATATTCGTATTATTACTACAGAAAGAGGGCTGGACCCTAGAGAATTTGCATTAGTAGCCTTTGGAGGAGCAGGGCCTCTACATGCGGCATTAATTGGCAGAGAATTAGGAATACATTATGTAATAGTTCCACCTTATCCAGGTCTTACCTCGGCAGCTGGTTTGCTTTTATGTGATTTAAAATTTGATACCGTTCGTTCTCTATTTTGTTGTATTGAAAGAGATGGGACTGAATTGATAGCTCAATTTTTATCCGAGATGCTAGAGCAAGAGATAAAATTACTTGAGGATGAAGGATATAGAAACGAACCTACTTGTCTAACGTCTTTAGATATGAGATACAGTGGACAAAACTATGAGATAAGCATCCCGGTGAACAAAGACAATCTCTCAGTGGAAGATATTGCCAAGCGTTTTGATGAGAAACACAAATATCTTTATGGATTTTATCTTTCGAATGTCCCTCATGAGGTACTGCGCGTAAGAACGAGTGTAATTGGTCAGGTGTTGGATAAGGATGATATTTTGAATGCTTTTTCTGTAAATGAAAAAGCGAAATCTTTTTCTGAACCTGTAGAGGTGCGAAAAGTATGGGAGGATTCAAATCAACTGAAGGATTATAAAATTTATAAACGGGCAAATATAAGCAAACAGATAGATATTAAAGGGCCGGCTATTATTGAACAAATGGACTCAACTGTGTATATCCCATCTTGGTCCCAGGCAATGATAGACTCTTTGGGAAACATTATAATCTCTATTAACGAAGTTTGAACATATTATACGAGGTATACTTATGCAAGCATTGAAAATTCTTTCCCCCGATCAAGTTCTCAACATCCATAAAGCTGCCTTGAGAATATTGGAAAAGACAGGGGTGGTAATTTTTCATGAGGATCTTTTGAAAGATTTATCAGAAGCGGGATTCAAAGTTGATAATAAAAAAAAGAGTGTGTGGTTTCCACCTACTTTAGTAGAGAAATGTATTCGCAAAGCTCCCAGCAATTTTGTAATGGCTTCTCGTACAGGAAAATTTGATGTGGAAATCAGGGAAGGCAAAACGTACACACGCAGTATATCAGGATGTTTTAAAATCTTTAATTCTCAAAAAAAAGAGTGTAAACTCGCTACTATAGAGGACTCAGTTAAGACAGCTAAGTTGCTCGATGCTTTGGAAAATATCAGTTTCTGTGGAGGATCCTTATACCCATGGTCAGAGCCCATACCAATAAGAGATATTTCTTTGTTGAAGATTATGTTCGAAAACACAGAAAAACACATTTTTTTTCAACCTTACGGACTCGAAAATATGAAATTTATATTGGAGATGATGGATGTCGTGACCGAGGGCCGAGAAAATCTAAAAGGCTCATTGATAAGTGTTAATGTAGCTCCCACCAGTCCACTTCGATACGCCAAAAATGAGCTGGATATTTTGATAGAAGCAGCTAAACGGAATATTCCTGTAGAAATTGGGTCTACTCCATTAGCTGGAGCTGCCAGCCCTATAACCCTTGCCAGTCAATTAACATTAGAACATGCAGAAATTCTGGCTGGAGTAGTGATTTCCCAAGTGGTAAATGCCGGGGCTCCTGTGATTTATGAACCTAGACCGAATCCTATGGATATGCGAACAGGAAATGCACTGTGGGGAAACATCGAGTGGGGACTCTCCTCAGCTGCATCTCAACAACTAGCTTCATACTGCGGTTTAGCAACGGATTTCTCTGGAACTACAACTGAATCCAAGATTCCTGATGAACAAGCAGGGATAGAAAAATCTCTCAATGCGATGCTCATTGCTCTAGCGAGACCTAACATATTTTCAGGGATGGGTTTTTTAGAGACGATAAATACGTTAAGTTTTGAACAACTGATAATAGATGATGAAATTTGTGCTCGAATATTTAGGGTGCTTCGGGGAATTGAAATCAGTGAAGAAACGATTGCAGCTGAATTAATAAATAAGGTTGGTCCTGGTGGAAGTTTTCTTTCCGAAGACCATACTCTGCGACATTTTAAAAAAGAATATTTTTGGAATACAATTTTTGACAGAAATGTGCGCGCTCAATGGGAAAAAGAAGGAGCTCGAGACATAGTGGAAGTAGCACATGAAAAAGCGGAAAAGATTATCGAAAAACATCACCTTACTCCTCTTCCCAAGGAGGTACAAAAAGAACTAACTTTAATTCTCAAAAGAGCAAAGGATGAAATAGTAACTTGATATTTTTACTTTTGCCTAATAAATGAAACCGAGGTAAAGAAATATGAAGCAGCAAAAAGGCCCTATAATAAAGATGGAAAAAATATCTAAGAGTTTCGGGGCAGTAAAGGCGGTACAGACAGTTCACTTAGAGCTTTACGCTGGAGAAATCATAGGTTTAGTAGGGGATAATGGTTCAGGGAAAACTACTTTAATGAAAGTTTTATCTGGTATATATCAACCTGTTAACCTATCTGTTGGTTTTCTTTATAGTTTTTTTGAGGCCATTGTGTATATACCGTAAGGGAGAGAAGCAAGCTAGAGATGCATTCAATGGATTGACAAACTTAGGAGTTAAAATGAATTTTAGGTGGATTGAAAGCTTACCTAGTGTTTGTAACATCACCTTAAAAAGAATTCTAAGGATCTCAAGTATATAACTTTGAATATCCAAATTAAGAGGAAAGAGGTATGATAAAAAGAAAGAGGGAGCCTAATTTTGAGAGATTGAGAGACACTTTATTTTTTTGTGGAGAACCCGACAGAATTCCTCTGGTTGAACTTGGTATAGATCGGGAAGTCAAGGAAGCTTTTTTAGGAAAACCAGTAAAAAGTTTTAAAGATAGCATAGAGTTCTGCAAGAGAGCTGGTTACGATTATTATATTTTACGATTCAGCTATACTGACGATTTCAACGTAGGGAGTTTTAGTAAGCAACCTTGGGGGGCTGCCACAGAGGTACCTAGCGTTTATGGTCTAGGGAAAAAGGAACGGCACTGGTTAAGAGAGAAAAAAAGTTATATTAGTTCAGTCAAGGATTTTGATAAATTTCCCTGGCCAAAATACGGTGAGACACCTATAATTGCAGGAGAGCCCGATGTTGCTATCCTACCTGCCAAGTATGCTATTGAGGATATCGAAAAGTATTTGCCAAAAAAAATGAGAGTAATTGGTTGGACCTCCGGGATTTACGAATACGTCGTCTGGCTAATGGGATATGAGAATTTCTGCTTTGCATTAAAAGATAATTCTGGACTAATTAAAAAAATGTTTGAGCAGGTGGGCAGTCTCCTAACGGGGCTCTTTGAATACATGACAAAGTTTAATATTATAGGGGCTTTGTGGTTAGCGGACGACCTAGCTTATACAAACGGGTTACTATGGTCCCCGAAACCGATGAGAAGACTTTTATTCCCATGGTATGTCAAAATCAGCTCTATTGCCAAGAAAGCCGGTCTTCCCTTAATTTTTCACTCTGATGGAAAACTATGGGACATAATGGATGATCTTATTAACATAGGATTCAACGCCCTTCATCCAATCGAACCAAAGGCTATGGATATCTGCGAAGTTAGAAGAAAAGTGGGTCATAATCTTTGTTTAATTGGGAATATCGACCTTGGATATACCTTAACGAGAGGAACTCCTGACGAGGTAGAAGCGGAGGTCAAAAACCGTATTCGTGATTTAGCACCGGGTGGTGGTTACTGCGTGGGGTCCAGTAACAGTATTCCCGACTACGTTCCTTTAAAGAATTACAATGCTATGATCGAAGCTACTTTTAGATACGGCAAATATCCAATTAGACTATGAATCTAGCCGTCGCTAATGACAAAAGTGAAAGCTTTGTTGTTCCTAGTGTTTTGTAACATTATTTATTCTAAATATGTTGGTTAAATTTTGAAACTAAATTAAGATCGAAATTCTTAACCTAAGGCGATTTAAGAACCAGGTTGATAGGGTAAAAATGAATCAGAATTTCCAAGGAAAACAAGGATTTTTAGAAAGGAAAATTAAAGAAAAAAAGAAAAATTCAAAAATTTCTTAACGGAGATGGTTATTTTCTGGCCTAACTTTATCTTAGAATAACTAATCTGATTATACGAAGAAGAAGGAGGTGATAGATTAAGAAAATAAATAGGCCCATTAGCTTGGGGAAAGGGAAGCTTTCCAAAGAGAGAAGTGTTGAAAGATTAGTTTTTGTTTTTAGGAGTTTTCAGGAAAGAACGAGGGATGTCTTCTTTGGAAACTTCCAGGGGAAAGTAGCTTTTTCCTAGGAAATTAGTTATGTAATTTGAAGGAGGTTAAGAAGATGTCTACTCAACAGAAACAAAAGGTAAAAAGCAAATTAAAGAGAGGGAAGCTATTCGTAGCTTTTGGGGGAACTGTTATCGGTATTGCGGTTCTTGCTAGCTTCGTCTCAGCAGCAGAAAAGCCATTTGCTGGGAAAACTATCACCGTCTTGCAGAATAAAAATCCCTACTATTTTGGACTCAAGCCTCTGTTCCCTGAATTTGAAGCTAAAACAGGAATGAAAGTTAACATTGTTGCTGTTCCAGCAGGAGAATTGAGAAAGAAACTTCTTATGGATTTTGTTGCTCACGCCGGGATGATCGATGTTCCTTGGGTTGATAAGCCTTGGGTAGGAGAATTTGTCGCAGCAGATTATCTATATCCCTTAGATGATCTTATAAAAAGAGACGCCGAAGAGATAGATTTGGAAGATTTTCTGGCTCCTGCTGTGGAAGCATTTAGGTGGAGAGGCAAGCAGGCAGGTTTAGCATTATGTGTGTTCCCTCAAGTCTTTATGTACAGAAAGGATCTATATTCCAAATTTGGGCTGGATATACCTAAAACTTTAGATGAATATCTTGAAAATTGCCGGAATTTAACCCGGGATTTAGATGGAGATGGGAAAATTGACGTATATGGTATCGCACTATGTGGTAAAAGAGACATGTCCACTACAGCCCAGTTTTTGACTTACGCTGCGCTCTTTGGCGGTTGGCTATTTAAAAGCTATCCAGAAGAACCGTGGGATTTTACCCCCACTGTCAACTCCCCCGCTATGTTGGAAGCTCTAAAGTTTTATAAGGAGATGCAAAAATACGCTCCCCCGGCGATGGTCGGTTACTCGTGGTTCGATGCAGGGGCTACTATATGGAATGGTACTGCCGCTCAACTCTATTGGTTTCTGCTATATGGAGCAATGACTTATGATCCAAAGAAATCTGTGGTGGTGGGAAAAGTCGGTTTTGGACTTCCTCCTACTAAAACTGGGATAGAACCGGTCTACGAATGCGGAGCTAGTGGACCTGGTATAAACGCTGATTCGCGTAATAAAGAAGCTGCATGGGAGTTTATTAAGTGGGAATTGTCGAAAGAGACCGTGAAGAAGATATGGGAGAACGAACATGCTTATATTAATTTCCCAAGAAGATCAGTATATGAAGATCCAGAGATATTGAATACATTTCCTTTTGTTAAGTGGGGTAAAAAAGCATTGGTTCCAAAAAGTGCAGATATAAGACCTCGTGTTCCAGCGTTCGCAGAGATATCAGAGATCTTATCTTTAAGAATAAACCAAGTACTTATAGAAGCGTTAACTCCAGAAGAGGCATTGAATTTGGCACAAAAAGAGGTAATCGAGGCATGCAAAGGTTCAGAAAACTGGTAATCGGTAATCTAAAGAACGGGACGAAGAAAAGGTAAGTGGCATCCGCCCCACCCCGCAGGGGGTGGGGCTTTCTGGCAAATTATGTAAAATAAGGCTTAAGCTAATCCAAAAACATAGGTGGAAAAGGACGTCTCTTTTAGAGGTTTGATAATTGGTAATACAAGTTGTAGTGAGAAGAAAAGAGATTAGGGAAGGGAGTTACAAAACAATATTTAACAAGGGAAAAGACTGTTGTAGCTCAAAGAAAATCTTGGATAGAGCTTTGTCTTAGAGATAATTGGTAGCCACAGGTTATGTGGCTACCAATTACAAAAAGAAACAGAGGTCTTAAACAAAAGGTTGGCAAAGTGTGGGGAAAAGAAGTTTAAAGAAAGAGAAAACTTATGAAATTGAAAAGAAGAATGTATCCCTATCTATTTATTGCTCCTGCTCTTATTACTTTAATAGCAGTATCAGCATACCCTTTAGCATATAATCTTTATATGAGTCTAACTGATTTTAACCTTGCCCGTCCTAACAACATAAATTTTGTTGGTCTGGAAAATTTCTTTTATGTCTTTCATCAACCGTCTTTTGTGAACTCTCTAAAAGTAACATTAATATTCGCAGGTATAGCTCTCAGTATGGAATTTTCCATAGGGTTAGCAATTGCGGTTCTGTTAACCAAACCTATTCGAGGTAAAGGACTGGTTGAGTTACTGGTTATTATTCCCCTGTTGATCCCCCCTGTAGTAAGTGGTTTCATATGGAGATACATGTATCAGCAAGATTATGGAATTATTCCCTTTGTTCTTAATTCGATTGGTATAGAAACTGGAACTGGTTTGTTAACGGAATCTTCAACAGTTTTATTCGCACTTATAGTAGTGGAGGTTTGGATAACTACTGGCTTTGTGATTCTATTACTATTAGCTGGTTTGAGAAATTTACCTAAAGAACCAATAGAAGCAGCACAAATTGATGGAGCTACTCAATTTCAGATCTTTACGCATATAACTTTACCTTTGCTAAAACCCATTATTTTCACTGTATTACTGCTAAGGCTAGTAGATGTGGTTAAAATCTTTGATATTATTTATGTCCTTACGGGGGGAGGCCCTGGTGAGAAGACGGAGGTAATTAGTTACTTTATTTATAGGGCAGGAGCCGTTCTATTAAGAATGGGATATGCTGCCGCTGTTTCGCTTATATTTGTAGGCATAGTTCTGGGCATATGCATTTTAATCTTGAAAATAGGGAGAATAAAATATGTTTAAAAGTATAAAAAAATATATAGATTTATGGATTATTGTTTTAACTTTAGTAATTATTCTTTTCCCTGTAATATGGACGTTTTTTTTATCAATTAAGCCAATATGGGTTGCCTTTTTAAGTCCTCCTCGCCTCTTTTTCACCCCTACTTTTCACGCGTACTGGAGTACTTTCATTTCAGGACCTTATTCTATGTACTTGCTTAATAGTCTAATAATTGCAGGATCAACTTCCGTCATATCCCTTATTCTTGGTTCACTTGCTGCCTACGGTTTTGTTAGATTTAAGTTTAGTGGACAAAGGATGCTTCTATTCTGGATATTGGCTAATAGGATGATTCCTCCCATCGTAATCGCGCTTCCAATGTATATAATGATGGCACGAATTCGTATACTGGATACTTATCTTGCTGTTATTTTAGGGCATTTAACTTATATATTACCATTTTCGATCTGGATGATGAGTGGTTTTCTCCAAGGAATTCCTCTGGAAATGGAAGAAGCAGCCCTAATTGACGGTTGTTCTCAATTTGGTGCATTAGTAAGAATAATAATTCCTATCTCTCGAAATAGCTTATTCGCAACGGGTATATTTTGTTTTGCCTTTTCTTGGAATGAGTTTCTCTTTGCTCTGTTATTTACGCTATATAAAGCTAAACCTATTCCTGTTGCAGTTACAGAGTTTTGGGCTGAAATGACCGTAGGGTGGACAGAGATTGCCGCAGTATGTACTATTTATATAATTCCGGGAGTTTTAATTGCTTTATTTCTTCGTAGGCAATTTATAAGAGCCTTCTCTTTAGAGGGAATGAATAAGTAGCACATTTGAAAGCAAAAGTATATAATTTGAGAGAACAAGTTTTCATTATAATAGGGCTTAAGAACTAATTTTTTCCAGAGAAAATAGAAAAGAAATTGATAACGTGGGATAGAGCCGAAGGAAATATAGGTGAGATATGGATGAAAAATATTGAAATACCTCAAGATTTTTGATTTAAACGTCTCGGTTTTTTGAAAACAAAAATATCTCCCTAAAAGCTAGGGATGGAGTTAACCAAATTTTTGTAGTTGATTAGCCTTGAGGAGGAAATCTCTTTTTTTCTTGAAAAGAGAAACAATTAAAGAAGGTATCTTAGGGGCTTTTAATCTCTTCTTATGGGATTTAAGAACCCGACTTGATAGGGTAAAATGACCCAAAATTTCCAAGGAAAACAAGGATTTTTAGAAAGGGGAGTTAAGAGGGAGAGGATCGGTTTCAATTTGTTGCATTTTTTCTCCTGATGTTTTTAATAAATTTTCTTTATTACCCATCAGGAGGGAGTTCTAGTCAAATTTTAGGTATCTAAAATTCTAAATTTTTGCCATAATTTTTCAAAGAGCAAAACCTTGAATTACTGAAAATAGGCTTATTAAATTCTAATACTGGCTTTACCTGGAGGTTTTCTCCCTCTTGATCTTTCTATACCTAGGAGATCCAAAATATCGAAAAAGGCCAAACTTTCTTAATCGATCTGTGGATAAGGCCTCTGGATGGAACAAAAGTCTTTGTCTCAATTTTTGCCTCCCTCTCGAATTTTGTGAAAGGCAATAGAATTTTTCTCTAAAGATAATACCTTACAAGAGGGAGGAGGTAAAAAATCAAATTTCATTAATTTAAAAAGAAGTTGATTAAAGCCAAAGTTAAAAATTTGGTAGATTTTCGATTTTCACAAAAGGTGGCAGGGTAAATTTCGTGAAAGGCACATAACAGCACAGAAAGAGGTCAGTTCCATGAATGAAGAGGTTCTTGAGAAACTAAAAAAAGCGGTGAGGGAATATAATGTTGAAGAAGGAGCAAATTGGGCCACGAAAGTAGTTGAGAAAAGAATAGATCCGATAAAAGCCTTAGATGTTCTGACAAAAGCCATGAGAGAAATTGGTGATGGGTATGACCGAGGAGAGTTTTTCCTCCCTGACCTGATTGGGGCAGCAGAAGTCGCAAAAAGCATTCTACCTCCGATAGAAGAAGAACTTAAAAGGAGAGGAAGAGAAAAAAAAAGTAAAGGGACTATAGTAGCGGGTACAGTGTTTGGGGACATCCATAGTATAGGAATAACCATGGTAGCTGCATTGGCTAAAGCAGACGGCTTTGACGTAATAGAACTAGGGGTGAACATCAAATCTGAACAGTTTGTCGAAACGATCATGAAGTACAAAGCAGACATCCTAGCTATGTCAGCTCTCCTGACCACAACCGCACCTGAACAAAAGAAAGTAATCGAGGTCCTCAAAAGAGAAAATCTCAGAGACAGGGTGAAAATTGCAGTGGGAGGAGGTGCCATCACCGAAGATTTCGCAAAGGATATAGGAGCAAATGGATACGCACCCACGGCTCCTCTGGGGATACGTCTTTTTAACAGGTTTATAGGCGTACAATAAAGAAACGGTAGGAGTATCCCTATGAAAGGATTTATCCGTAACTTTAAACCATTAGAAATTTTAACAGATGAGCAAATAGAGGTTATTCATCGAGCGGCCTTAGACGTCCTTGAGGAAACAGGCATCAGATTTGAACATGAGAGAGGCCTAGATGCTTTGGAGAAAAACGGTTGTCAGGTTGATCGTGATAACATGCGGGTTAGAATTCCTGCAGATCTTGTCGAAGAGTGTTTGCGTAAATGCCCTAGTAGTTTTCATGTTAAAGCAAGGGATCCAAAGAACGATCTTAGATTAGGTGGGAATACCTTGTATTTCGAAGCATCCTGTGGGATGCGCACTGTGGATTTGGACAGCTGGGAGGTTCGATCGGCAACAAAGTCGGAGACCGTGGATGGACTAAAGGTTCTGGATGTATTGGATAATGTTCACCTACTTTCCCCTTATTGTCCATATTATGGATTTGAGGGAGTTCCTGAAGTTATGAAGGTACCGGAGATGGTTGCTGCAAAAATGAGGCACACAACGAAGGTTCAAATGACAGGGTCGGTTAAGGACAGCGAGATATTCAATATAAAAATGGCAAAGGCAGTCGGGTGCGATATTTTGGGTCTTGTAAATGCTTCTCCCCCTTTGACTTTCTACAAAGATGCAGTCGAAGCCATTTTTAGATATGCCGAAGCTGGATCTCCGTTTCATGTATCCTCGGGAGCGGGGATGGGATCAACTGGACCTACCACGGTTGTCGGCTCAACAATCACTAACAATGCAGAAATCATAGCTGGATTGGTATTGGCACAACTCATAAAACCGGGAACAAGAGTATGGGCTGGAAATTTTGTAACGGCAACGGATATGAAGACAGGGGCTCCGGCCTTCGGCGCCATTGCAAATTCTTTACACCAGGTAATATTTAACCAAATTTGGCGAAAGTATGGAGTTCCAACGTGGACTGGTGCACCTGCCTTTAGCAACTCTAAGAAGGTTGACTTTCAGTGCGGCTACGAGAAGGGGATTACTGCTATACTTGCCGCTGTATCTGGAGTCAGTGTCATAATTATGCATGGGGGGATATATGGTGAACTTGCATTTCATCCTGTACAAGCCATAGTAGATGACGATATAGCTGGAATGGTTGGGCGTTTCATCGAAGGAGTTGAAGTAACGGATGAGACATTGGCTACAGAGTTAATAGAGCAGGTTGGTCCAATTCCAGGATACTATCTTAATAAAGCACACACAAGGAAATGGTGGAGAAATGAAAACTTCGTACCAAACGTAGCAGATAGGTTAACCTACCCTGAGTGGATAGAAAAAGGCAAGAAGAGTGCTCTAGAGTACGCGAAGGAAAGAATGGAGCAGATATTAGCCAAACATGAACCAAAGTCACTGTCCAAAGATCAGGATAAAGAGATAAACGAGATATTGAAGGAAGCCAGGATGTACTACAAACAAAAGGGGCTCATATAGAATAGGGTATCTGGATGTATTTTCTCGTTAGGCTTCAGGATCAAGCTTTACCTATGTCATAAATACTGAGGAGGACAAATAGCCTCCTGCTGTAAAGCAATTAATAATGAGACAATCCTCATGAACAATAAAGTAAATGGAGGGGAAAAATGAAAAGGCTGGCTATTAATGGAGGTAAGCAAGCTGTTAGGGGTAAGTTACCTTCCATCCGAGATAAAAGTGGAAGAGAGATCGGCGATGAAGAACTCCGATTAGTAACAGAAGTGGTAAAGTCGGGAACGTTGAGTTTTCTTTATGGAGAAAAAGTTAAGAAATTTGAAGCTGATTTTGCATCACTATATGGAGTTAAATATGCTGTTGCTACGAGTAGTGGTACGGCTGCTCTTCATACAGCCGTTAATTTTATTAATGTGAATCCTGGTGATGAGATTATTACCTCTGCAATTACTGATATGGGTACAGTGATAGCTATTTTATGTCAAAATGCTATACCAATATTTGCCGATGTTGATCTGGATACTCAAACTATCGACCCTGAAGATATTAAGAGGAAAATTACTGACAGGACTAAAGCTATCATAGTTGTTCATCTTTATGGCCATCCCTGTGGTATGGATCCAATTATGCAGATAGCTAAGGAGAAACAACTTGCTGTTGTAGAAGACTGTGCTCAGGCCCTCCTAACTGAATATAAAGGAGAAAAAGCTGGAACAATTGGAAATGTAGGATGTTTTAGTTTTCAGCAAAGTAAACATATCACTACCGGCGATGGGGGAATAGTGATAACCAATAATGATGAGGCTTTTGGTAAGAAACTTAGACTCTGTGCTGATAAGGGATGGCCTAGACAACTCTACCGAGATCATTTATTTCTTGCTCCTAATTATCATATGACCGAGTTGCAGGCAGCTGTTGGTATAGCTCAATTAACAAAATTAAAAAGAGCAGTGGATAGTAGACGGAAAAATGTTGCACTGCTTACCTCTTTAATAAAAGATGTCAAGGATATAGTACTACCTGTGGAGAAAAGCTGGGCGTTTCATACTTACCTTTATTATTGTATAAGAGTAAATACAAATGAATTTGAAGTTACTACTTCAGATCTTGCTAAAGCTCTTACTAGTGAGGGTATTGAAGCTTACCCAGGGTATCTTCCCTATCCCATTTATCGTTACGATCTTTTGCAGAAAACCTATGGAACTTCAGAGTGCCCCTATAGTTGTTCTAAATATGGTAAAAGATCGGGGTATAATGAAGGGTTATGTCCAAATGCTGAGAGAATTTGTAAAGAAACCTTATTTCTTTCTTGGAATGAGAAATACACTGAGGATAACATTCAGGATATAGCAACAGGAATCCGAAAAGTTGCTGAATATTACCATAAATAAGAGTGGACATTTTATTACATTTGAAAATCTTGATTAAAGAGTAAGAGGAAAGTAGAAGCTCTGACTTACTTTGAAGAAAGGAGTGAATGATGACGATAGTTAAGATGGGTCTGAAGGAAGGTAAAAAAATAAATGTGAATTTCCCCGTTGGGGTAGATATTTCAATGATGATGGATGGAGAAACAGCGGGAACCAAGTACTTAACCGAGAACATAACTAGAATAAAACCTGGTCTTACGCTTAAACCACCTCATTCTCATAAGAACATAGAGGAGATAACATACGTGATAGAAGGTGAGGGGGAAGCCTGGATAGAAGGACAAACTTGCAAAATCAAAAAGGGAGATTCGTTGTTGTGGCCCGCTAATAGTGTACATACAGTAAGGAATACAGGGAATAGCACCTTGGTGCTTTTGTGCATTTTCTCTACCCCTCACTATAGAAAAAAAGATGCTTATCTTACACATGAAGACGTTGTTGAATTTTGAAGAGAAACAGTGACATTCTCCCCACTCACAAGGAATGGGACGTCCAGCAGCAATTTTTCGTGATAGGTTCAATTTTGAGCTATGCTCAGAGTACTATAATTTTGGGGTAGATAGATAATGGTTAAAATAGGGGTATGTGTAGAAACTTTGTTTGTGAATCTTGCATATGAAGAAAGAATTAGGAAGATAGCTCAGTTAGGTTTCTCTGGGGTTGAGTTTTGGCATTACGATCAACAATATGATGGTGTTAATTTAATTGAAAAAATGAAAGATCTCGATACCATAGCCAGGACAGTCAGAGAAACGGGTCTTGAAGTAACTAATTTTTTAGTTAACTCTCCGGATGGGGGGAAAGGAGGATCTTTGGTAAAACCCGAGAATAGGGAAAAATATTTGATTAGATTAAAAGAAGTAATTCTAATTGCCCACAAACTAAACTGTAAGAAGTTGACAACTTGTAGCGGTAATCAAGTGGAGAGGCTGAGTTACGAAGCTCAACGTAAGAGTATAATAAATACTCTAAATGAAGCCTCCAAAATAGTCGAAAATGCAGGAATAACATTAATGCTGGAACCTCTCAATAGCTTTGTTAATGTTCCTCATAAGGGACATAAAGGATGTTTTCTTACCTCAAGTCTAGAAGGAGCGAAGATTATCAGAGAGATTAATCACAAAAATATCCGATTATTATTTGATATCTATCATATGCAAATAATGGAGGGAAACATCATATCTACTATTGAGAATAACATTGATATAATTGCACACATTCAAGGCGCCGGTGTTCCAGGACGACATGAACTTTGGATAGGAGAACTGAACTATCCTAACATTATTAAGAGACTCAACGAGCTGGGATATAAGGGATATTTCGGATTGGAGTATTTACCGACTATAGATTCTGAGAGGTCTTTGAAGATGACCAAAGAATTACTAAGCCATTGAACAAATTTTAGATTACCTAAATAGAGAAATGCAAAAAAGTAACGGTTGAAAGTAATCTTCCCCAATCGTCTAAAGAGAATAAAATATGAGAAAAATAAGAATAGATATAAGGCTACTACCGGAGGTCATTTGGATTGAGGGACGTTCCTCATCGTATCTTTTCTCCTTTAGACACTTATAAGCTATCTCGGACAGTTTGCGCACAAGGGCAACAATAGCTACGTTAGATCCTTTGCAATACCTGATTTTATCAAAAAACGTTCTCCTTTGATCTTTTGGGTCAACTTATTTATTTCCAGTTCGCTGGAAGTATTTAGAAGAAATTTCGCATGGCCGAAATTGATGTTAATTTCTGATGGATCATTCTTGCAGGTTGCCAGAGGAAAGGGAACTTGTGATAAATACCTAAAAAGAAAAAATCTTTACTTTAACCAATCAATTTCCTTCAGAGTTTGCACTCACCTTCCCTCATATTAGCTTTCTTTGGAAGGAAGATAAAAAGGAGGAACCTATGCTAAAAAAGATAGAGTGTATAATTCAGCCCTTTAAGCTGGAGGAGGTAAAGGAGGCTTTGAAGAAAATCGCTGTAGAGGGAATGACGGTAACCGAGGTGAAAGGGTGTGGAAGACAAAGAGGATACACCGAAGAGTATGCTCCTGATGCTCCTATACGCCTTCTGCCCAAGGTAAAGCTGGAGATAGTCACCGAGGAGGAGAAGGTGGAGGAAATGATCAGTACTATCCAGTCCCTGGCTAAAACCAACAAAATAGGAGCAGGCAAGATCTTCGTCATCCCGGTTGAGGACGTTCTAAGGATAAGAACTAAGGAAAGGGGGAGAATTGCCATTGATTGAGAAAAAGAAAAAAACAAATCCCTGGCAGCATGCTCTTCAGCAACTGGATGAGGTTGCAAAGAGGATAGACCTTGAACCATGGATCCATAAAAAACTAAGACATCCAAAAAGAGAGCTAATAGTCTCCATTCCGGTAAGGATGGATGATGGTTCTGTTGAGGTCTTTACAGGATACAGGGTACAACACAACATCACCCTAGGACCGGCCAAAGGAGGAATAAGATACCATCCCGATGTAACCTTAGATGAGATGAGAGCTCTTGCCATGTGGATGACCTGGAAATGTGCTGTGGTTGGTTTTCCCTACGGGGGTGCCAAAGGAGGAGTGGCGTGTGAGCCGACAAAGCTCTCCCCACAAGAGCTTGAAAGACTTACCAGAAGATACACCTCAGAGATACTCGGAATGATTGGCCCGGAAAAGGATATCCCTGCCCCTGATATAAATACCAACTCTCAGGTAATGGCCTGGATCATGGACACCTATTCTGTAGACAGGGGCTACTCAGTTCCAGGAGTTGTTACCGGAAAGCCAGTGGTTCTGGGAGGGTCCCTGGGAAGAGAGGAAGCGACGGGAAGAGGAGTATTTTTTACCCTTCTTAACACCTTAAAGCACCTGGATCAATCCATTGAGGAAAAGGAAGTTGTCATCCAGGGTTTTGGAAAGGTAGGCTCAGTGGTGGCAAAACTTCTGCATGAGGAGGGAGCTAAAATTATCGCTATCTCCGAGGTTGATGGAGGTATCTACAATCCAAAAGGGCTTGACCCTGAGAAGGTGAAAGCTCATAAAAGGGAAGCAGGTTCGGTAGTTGGATTCAAAGATACCGAATTTATCACCAACGAAGAGCTATTTAAACTCGAATGTGATATTTTAATCCCGGCAGCCACCGAAGAACAGATAACCGAGGAAAATGCTCCCCAGATTAAGGCAAATATCATCGTGGAGGCAGCCAATGGACCCACCAGCCCTTCTGCTGACAGAATACTTAAATCAAGGAAAATTTTTGTAGTTCCTGACATCTTAGCCAACGCGGGAGGAGTTACCGTATCTTATTTTGAATGGGTTCAGGCAATGCAGGGATATTTCTGGAGTGAAAGGGATGTTAATTTAAAGCTAAGAGATATTATGACCCGAGCTTTTCACAGAGTGCTTGATATCTCCCTTAGAGAAAAGGCGGATATGAGGACGGCTGCCCTTATGGTAGCAGTAAAAAGAGTAGCTGAAGCTACGCGCCTCAGAGGTCTTTATCCTTAAAGCTTATGGTAAGTCAAAAGGGTGTTCTCTAACTCAAGTCAATAATTTTCGTCTTTTCACACTCTCTCACCCCTCATGATATGTCTCATGTTACAAAAACCTTTCTCCATCAGCTATTTTTGCCAATGAGAGGAAATTTTGGAGCTATGAAAAAGAATAGGCCTGAAATAATCAGGTCACCTTACTCCGATGCCCTGAAGACCCTGAAACTCACCCTGGCTGCTGATTCCTCTCTAGAAAAGGGGAAGATAATTACCTTATCCAACTTCAAATAATGTCATAGTAGCGGCATCGTTCAGGATCTTGCCATTTACTCCCAGCTGCCCAATGCAGGATAAATCCTTCTCTATCCTTGCCACTTTCCAATCAAAAACCCCTTGATCTTTTTTGAAATACTGCTTGGTTTATCCTGAGACTTCAGGATCCCTCTTCATAATTACCTTACACTTCCTGCTTGACAAGCTCTCCTTTGTCGACTATTATTATGTATGGAGTAGGAGACATGAGAAATTTTGAGTCTATATCTATCAAAGAAAAGATTCTTATAGTCTGCCAGGTAATAGCCGGGGAAAAGATTCAGCCTGTAGCTAGAAAGCACGGAGTAAGTAGGCCTTCTGTTTATGCCTGGACGGGAAAAGCTTTAGATACTCTGGAACAAGCACTAAAACCGGGGAAACGGGGACCTAAGTTCAAGAAAGTCAAAGTGGATGCAAAAAATAAGCTCGTTGAAGAACAAAAAGAGAGGATAGAGGAGTTAGAGGGTATCGTCGAGCAGAAAGAAAAACAGATTAAAAACTTGAAAGGGAAGATAAATCTTCAGAAAAATAGCCTTCCCCGTCCTTCAAGGTGCCCCCATTGCGGATTTGAGAAGATTTACAAAAATGGTACCTATAAGATAAGGCTAGAAAGATTCCTTGAGCAGCTAAAAAAAGACCAAGAAATAGAGATAACAGTTCAGCAGTTCATCTGTCCTTACTGTAGAAGCTCTGTTTATAGACAAAAGAAAAAGAGAAGAATCATTCTTTCTTAATGCCCACCGTGTTATAGAATTTACCCCTAAAGGAATTTTCAGACTAAAACAAATTCCTCATAGTGTAAAATAATTGCGAGTATTTAGGAGTGCGTTCAAGGTAGAATAATTAATATCTCTTTTATTTCTCCTGAAAATACCTTTAGGCCTAAGTTAGTTTCAATTTTTCAGGCCAGAACGCGGGCTCTTGACAAAATAAATATTTTGATATAACATATATTAGACATCAAATATCAAAGAGGAATTAGATGTTAAAAGGAAGTGTAGTTGAGCAGCTTTATGACATTCTCAGAGAAAGAATAGTGAATTTAGAAATGAAGTTAGGTGAGAAAATTAACACACAAGAGATAGCCAATGAGTTTAATATAAGTCAAACTCCAGTACGTGATGTCTTGAGTAAACTGGCGCATGAGGGACTGGTTGATGTTATACCCAGGATTGGCTACTATGTCACTAAGCCTTCTCCAGAAGACTTGGCAGAGATATATGAATTGAGAAAGATGTTTGAATGTTATGCCCTGCACTCAGCGGTGCAGAATATAGATGTCAATAAGTTATCCTGCCTTAAACAGAAAATGAAGGAAATTCAAAAGGAGAAAAGTCTAAAAAAGAAAATATCAGCTTATCGTAAAACCGATGCAGAACTCCATTCATCAATAGTGAGAAGTGCTAATAATAATAAGAGATTTCGAAATTTATTTTCTCAGATCTATAACCTCGTTAGAGTTTCTCAATCTGTAGGTCTCAATTGGGATACGGGTTTAAAAGAACATATCTCTCTAATAGATGCTATACTGGAAAAAAATAAAGATAAAGCATCAAAGACGCTTGAAACTCATCTTGAAAATGCTCAAAAAAGAGGTATGAGAGCTTTAAAAATGAAGCTATATGACTAAGAAAAAAGACTTGTCAATAAATAACCAGCAAGGAGAAGCTGATAATGAATAGTAAATTATCTTACTTGCCTATATATTTAAGATGCGATTTTTGTGGTAAAATACTGTTTCCTGAGATGAAAATACAGGAATGGGATTTTCAAGGTATGAAAAGGACCTTTTGTAATAGCGAGTGTTTCAAATACTTCAAAAAGGAAACGTCCTTAATGGAAATTAGTGCCAAGAGCTTGTCTGAAACCTCGCATTTTCAAAGTTTTCCTCCAGAACAGATAGATGTTGTAACATTGGAGGTAATAAATGGGGCTCTAACCTCCATATGTGAAGAAATGGGGAAAACAATGACTAGAACAGCTTATTCTCCGGTTTTCTACGAAGGCAGTGATTTTACCTGTGCCTTATTTGACAAAGCAATAAAGCTTTTAGCCCAATTTGAAGGGAATCCAGCTCAACTAGGTTCCATGAAATTTGCTGCAAGAGCAGCTCTTATGAAATTCGGACTTGGAATCAAGGGTAAAAACACTCCAGAGAGCCAACTGCACCTAGGTGATGTAATCATCCACAACGATGTCTTCTTGGGTGCACCTCATCTCCCTGAGTTTTGTATGATCAAACCAATTTTTTATCAGGAGAAATTAGTTGGATATGCTGCTAATATTGCCCATCATACTGATGTGGGAGGAAAGAGTCCTGGAGGATTTCCTGGGGATGCTACCGAGATATATCAAGAAGGAATATTAATTCCGCCGGTTAAACTTTTTGAGAGAGGAAAAGAAAGAGAAGAGATTTGGAAAATAATATTAGTTAATGTCCGTAATCCGCGAAATACTTATGGGGATTTAATGGCAATGTATGGTTCTTTGGTTACCGCTGAAAATCGGATAATAGAGCTAATAGAAAAGTATGGTCTTGAGACTTTTATCAAGTATACCCAAGAGGTAAAAAATTATGCAGAAAGGAGAATGCGAGCGGAGATCAGAAATATCCCTCAAGGAATATACGAGGGGATTCGTTCAATTGACGATGATGGGATAGAAGACAAGACCTATACCATACGTGTAAAAGTTAAGGTAGAAGAAAAAGATATGATATTTGATTTTCGTGGGACAGATTCTCAAGCCAAAGGTCCTGTAAATGCCCCTTACGGAGTAGGTGTTTCTGGAGCTGTAAATGCTATATTCAATTTAGCTGATCCAACCATACCTCACAATGAAGGTGCATTCCGCCCCTTGCATTTTATCATTCCTCCAGGAAAATTAATTAATGCTCTTTATCCTCGTCCCGTAAGTGGCGGTAATACTGAAACTCTCAATCTTACAGCTTCCGCTGTGATGAATGCATTAAGCGAAGCTATTCCAGAGAGAGTGGCAGCAAGTGGATCTGAAACTTGTGCAATTTTTACCGTTGGGGGAATAGACGAAAGAAAAGATGCTCAACCCTACACTATGTGTATGTGGGAACCTGGAGGATGGGGCGGTAGATTTAAGAAAGACGGGGAGTCTGCCGTCATGACCTTCTGTGGAACTACGTCCAGGAATTACTCTGTAGAAGTGACCGAAACTGTTTGGCCTTGGAGAAACAATAGGTATGAGCTAAGAATAGATTCTGGAGGAATAGGTAAATATAGAGGAGGACTTGGTATTACAAGAGAATACGAACTCTTAGGCCAATCTGCCGTAGTGGGAGGACACGCAAACAGACACAAATTTCCTCCAGAAGGGTTATTCGAAGGAGGAAATGGTGCAGGAACTGACTATTTCATAACTTCGAATGAAAATTTGCTTAGGCCGACAGAATGTTCTTCGGCTATAAAATCCCCAACTAAATTTACCGGGATTATCTTTAGCAAAGGACATAAAATTCTCATATCTACTCCCGGAGGAGGTGGGTATGGAAGTCCCAAGGATAGAGACCCCAAGTTAGTAAAAGAAGATTTAAAAAATGGATATATTTCTCTAGGAGCCGCTATAAAACATTATGGGTTATCCGAGGAAGAAGCAAAAAGAATAGTAAATAAGTATTGGTTTGAGCAGGTCAGCTAATTAAGAAAGTTTTTATAAGGAGAGTTAAATGGGTGTAAAATGGGGAGTTGTGGGATGTGGTCAAATTGCGGATATTGAAATGATTCCAGCGATAAAAGAGGCGAAAAACTCTCAGTTGGTGAGTATTATGAGTAGAAGCAAAGAAAAGGCTAAAAAGTTTAGCTTTAAGCATAATATTCCTGAATATTATGCTAGTATTGAGGAATTTCTTAAAGATACTTCATTAGATGCTGTTTACATTGCTACTCCTCCTCATTTGCATTGCCAACAAACCATAAAGGCTGCTGAATATGGTAAACATGTACTCTGTGAAAAACCTATGGGTATAACTATTGAAGAATGTGAGAAGATGGTAGAAGCTTGTAACAAAGCAGGGGTTAAATTGATGATTGGATGTAATATGCGTTTTCACCCCATTCATGTTAAAACAAAAGAAATTATAGAAACTGGTTTGTTGGGGGAAATAATTCTAATCAAAGTACAAGGATCTTTCCATTACCCTCCAGATCCTAATAGTTGGAGACTTAGGCCTGAGATGGTAGGAGGGGGCTCGCTCACTGACATGGGCATACACTGCGTCGATTTAGTCAGATTCTTTATAGGGGAAGTAGTGCAGGTGAGTGCTTTTATAGACAACGTAGTATTTGATTATCCTGTGGAAGATACAGCTTTGGTATCAGTAAAGTTTGCCAATGGTGCGTATGGATTTATAGAGAGTTGTTGCAGTGCTCGTTATACTGAAAACAGATTCGAAGTTATTGGATCTAAAGGAACGCTTTTTGGAGAAAAATCAATTTGGGGCGACCCAACTCCCGGAATATTAAGAGCCTTCGCTGGTAAAGTAGGAAGAACCCATGATGTTAAATTTGCACCTCCCTGGGGGCAAGATTCTTCGTTGGGGGGTCTTGGAACGGTCATAAAAGAATACAATCTTTTTCCTTGTAATACCTTTACTGCCCAAGTTGAACATTTTTCTGAGTGTATTATGTATAACAGGGAACCCGAAATAAATGGGATAGAAGGATTGCGGGATTTACAAGTAGTGAAAGCTGCCTATAAATCGGCGAAGGAAGGAAAAACAGTCAAGATAGCTTCCTAATTAATGAGCTATATCAAGAAGGAGGAAAAGTGCATCAACATAATAATGTAACTCTTGTAGCAGGAATAGACGTTGGAGGGACCTTTACCGATACGACTATTGTTGATTTACAAAATAAAAGTGTGTATTTAAACAAGGTTCCATCTACTCCTCGGGATCCCTCAAAGGCTTTTATGAATGGGCTAAAAAAAATTAAGCAAGATTTTAGGAGAATAAAAAGAATTATTCACGGCACCACTCACGCAACTAACACCATAATTCAGAGAAGGGGAGCTGTTGCTGGGTTAATTACTACTAAGGGTTTCAGGGATATATTAGAGATAAGAAGAGGAAACAGACCCAGGGGTCATGCATTTGATCTTCAGTGGACAAAACAAGATCCGTTGATTCCAAGGTATTTGAGAATAGGGGTACCCGAGAGAATCGCCTCCGAAGGGAATATATTTAGTGAACTCGAAGAGGAATCGCTATTAAGAGCGGTAGGCTTTTTAATTGAACATGGGGTTACTTCTGTAGCAATTTCTTTTTTGTTTTCCTATATCAATCCCATTCACGAGAGAGAAGCGAAAAAGATAATCGAACAAAAGTTCCCTCAGCTCTACACTTCTATTTCTTCGGATATTCTTCCAGAGTGGAGAGAGTATGAGAGATGTTGTGCAACAGTTGCAGATGCATATGTTAAACCCGTTATGAGACAATATATAAGTCACTTAGAACAAAAATTGAAAAATAATGGATATAGTCGTCGCTTTTTTATTATGAATTCTAACGGGGGGATAATGACTTCAAATATAACTAAAGAACAGCCTATCCAAACTTTCCTCTCCGGGCCTGTAGCAGGCGTGGTGGCTGCGAATTTTATAGGAAAACAAGCCGGTTTTGATAATCTAATAAGTATAGATATGGGAGGGACTAGTTTTGATACTAGCTTAATAAGAAAAGGTGAGTTTGTCTATACTACAGAAAGTGAAATAGAAGAAGGGGTGCCCATTAAGATTTCTATGCTGGATATGAGAACAATTGGCGCAGGTGGAGGAAGTATAGCTTGGATAGATAGCGGAGGTGTTCTTAAAGTAGGTCCACAAAGTGCGGGCGCAGATCCGGGTCCTGTATGCTATGGCACTGATGGAAAAGAGCCTACTGTTACTGATGCTAATCTTATCTTGGGGCGATTAAATCCTAATTATTTCTTGGGCGGGGAGCAAAAACTTCAAGAAGGGTTGGCAAAAGAGGCAATTCAAGAAAAAATTGCCGATTCCCTAAATGTTTCTTGGGTAGAAGCAGCACAGGGCATTATTAGGGTAGTGGTAGCCAATATGGCTCAAAATATTCGTATTATTACTACAGAAAGAGGGCTGGACCCTAGAGAATTTGCATTAGTAGCCTTTGGAGGAGCAGGGCCTCTACATGCGGCATTAATTGGCAGAGAATTAGGAATACATTATGTAATAGTTCCACCTTATCCAGGTCTTACCTCGGCAGCTGGTTTGCTTTTATGTGATTTAAAATTTGATACCGTTCGTTCTCTATTTTGTTGTATTGAAAGAGATGGGACTGAATTGATAGCTCAATTTTTATCCGAGATGCTAGAGCAAGAGATAAAATTACTTGAGGATGAAGGATATAGAAACGAACCTACTTGTCTAACGTCTTTAGATATGAGATACAGTGGACAAAACTATGAGATAAGCATCCCGGTGAACAAAGACAATCTCTCAGTGGAAGATATTGCCAAGCGTTTTGATGAGAAACACAAATATCTTTATGGATTTTATCTTTCGAATGTCCCTCATGAGGTACTGCGCGTAAGAACGAGTGTAATTGGTCAGGTGTTGGATAAGGATGATATTTTGAATGCTTTTTCTGTAAATGAAAAAGCGAAATCTTTTTCTGAACCTGTAGAGGTGCGAAAAGTATGGGAGGATTCAAATCAACTGAAGGATTATAAAATTTATAAACGGGCAAATATAAGCAAACAGATAGATATTAAAGGGCCGGCTATTATTGAACAAATGGACTCAACTGTGTATATCCCATCTTGGTCCCAGGCAATGATAGACTCTTTGGGAAACATTATAATCTCTATTAACGAAGTTTGAACATATTATACGAGGTATACTTATGCAAGCATTGAAAATTCTTTCCCCCGATCAAGTTCTCAACATCCATAAAGCTGCCTTGAGAATATTGGAAAAGACAGGGGTGGTAATTTTTCATGAGGATCTTTTGAAAGATTTATCAGAAGCGGGATTCAAAGTTGATAATAAAAAAAAGAGTGTGTGGTTTCCACCTACTTTAGTAGAGAAATGTATTCGCAAAGCTCCCAGCAATTTTGTAATGGCTTCTCGTACAGGAAAATTTGATGTGGAAATCAGGGAAGGCAAAACGTACACACGCAGTATATCAGGATGTTTTAAAATCTTTAATTCTCAAAAAAAAGAGTGTAAACTCGCTACTATAGAGGACTCAGTTAAGACAGCTAAGTTGCTCGATGCTTTGGAAAATATCAGTTTCTGTGGAGGATCCTTATACCCATGGTCAGAGCCCATACCAATAAGAGATATTTCTTTGTTGAAGATTATGTTCGAAAACACAGAAAAACACATTTTTTTTCAACCTTACGGACTCGAAAATATGAAATTTATATTGGAGATGATGGATGTCGTGACCGAGGGCCGAGAAAATCTAAAAGGCTCATTGATAAGTGTTAATGTAGCTCCCACCAGTCCACTTCGATACGCCAAAAATGAGCTGGATATTTTGATAGAAGCAGCTAAACGGAATATTCCTGTAGAAATTGGGTCTACTCCATTAGCTGGAGCTGCCAGCCCTATAACCCTTGCCAGTCAATTAACATTAGAACATGCAGAAATTCTGGCTGGAGTAGTGATTTCCCAAGTGGTAAATGCCGGGGCTCCTGTGATTTATGAACCTAGACCGAATCCTATGGATATGCGAACAGGAAATGCACTGTGGGGAAACATCGAGTGGGGACTCTCCTCAGCTGCATCTCAACAACTAGCTTCATACTGCGGTTTAGCAACGGATTTCTCTGGAACTACAACTGAATCCAAGATTCCTGATGAACAAGCAGGGATAGAAAAATCTCTCAATGCGATGCTCATTGCTCTAGCGAGACCTAACATATTTTCAGGGATGGGTTTTTTAGAGACGATAAATACGTTAAGTTTTGAACAACTGATAATAGATGATGAAATTTGTGCTCGAATATTTAGGGTGCTTCGGGGAATTGAAATCAGTGAAGAAACGATTGCAGCTGAATTAATAAATAAGGTTGGTCCTGGTGGAAGTTTTCTTTCCGAAGACCATACTCTGCGACATTTTAAAAAAGAATATTTTTGGAATACAATTTTTGACAGAAATGTGCGCGCTCAATGGGAAAAAGAAGGAGCTCGAGACATAGTGGAAGTAGCACATGAAAAAGCGGAAAAGATTATCGAAAAACATCACCTTACTCCTCTTCCCAAGGAGGTACAAAAAGAACTAACTTTAATTCTCAAAAGAGCAAAGGATGAAATAGTAACTTGATATTTTTACTTTTGCCTAATAAATGAAACCGAGGTAAAGAAATATGAAGCAGCAAAAAGGCCCTATAATAAAGATGGAAAAAATATCTAAGAGTTTCGGGGCAGTAAAGGCGGTACAGACAGTTCACTTAGAGCTTTACGCTGGAGAAATCATAGGTTTAGTAGGGGATAATGGTTCAGGGAAAACTACTTTAATGAAAGTTTTATCTGGTATATATCAACCTGTTAACCTATCTGTTGGTTTTCTTTATAGTTTTTTTGAGGCCATTGTGTATATACCGTAAGGGAGAGAAGCAAGCTAGAGATGCATTCAATGGATTGACAAACTTAGGAGTTAAAATGAATTTTAGGTGGATTGAAAGCTTACCTAGTGTTTGTAACATCACCTTAAAAAGAATTCTAAGGATCTCAAGTATATAACTTTGAATATCCAAATTAAGAGGAAAGAGGTATGATAAAAAGAAAGAGGGAGCCTAATTTTGAGAGATTGAGAGACACTTTATTTTTTTGTGGAGAACCCGACAGAATTCCTCTGGTTGAACTTGGTATAGATCGGGAAGTCAAGGAAGCTTTTTTAGGAAAACCAGTAAAAAGTTTTAAAGATAGCATAGAGTTCTGCAAGAGAGCTGGTTACGATTATTATATTTTACGATTCAGCTATACTGACGATTTCAACGTAGGGAGTTTTAGTAAGCAACCTTGGGGGGCTGCCACAGAGGTACCTAGCGTTTATGGTCTAGGGAAAAAGGAACGGCACTGGTTAAGAGAGAAAAAAAGTTATATTAGTTCAGTCAAGGATTTTGATAAATTTCCCTGGCCAAAATACGGTGAGACACCTATAATTGCAGGAGAGCCCGATGTTGCTATCCTACCTGCCAAGTATGCTATTGAGGATATCGAAAAGTATTTGCCAAAAAAAATGAGAGTAATTGGTTGGACCTCCGGGATTTACGAATACGTCGTCTGGCTAATGGGATATGAGAATTTCTGCTTTGCATTAAAAGATAATTCTGGACTAATTAAAAAAATGTTTGAGCAGGTGGGCAGTCTCCTAACGGGGCTCTTTGAATACATGACAAAGTTTAATATTATAGGGGCTTTGTGGTTAGCGGACGACCTAGCTTATACAAACGGGTTACTATGGTCCCCGAAACCGATGAGAAGACTTTTATTCCCATGGTATGTCAAAATCAGCTCTATTGCCAAGAAAGCCGGTCTTCCCTTAATTTTTCACTCTGATGGAAAACTATGGGACATAATGGATGATCTTATTAACATAGGATTCAACGCCCTTCATCCAATCGAACCAAAGGCTATGGATATCTGCGAAGTTAGAAGAAAAGTGGGTCATAATCTTTGTTTAATTGGGAATATCGACCTTGGATATACCTTAACGAGAGGAACTCCTGACGAGGTAGAAGCGGAGGTCAAAAACCGTATTCGTGATTTAGCACCGGGTGGTGGTTACTGCGTGGGGTCCAGTAACAGTATTCCCGACTACGTTCCTTTAAAGAATTACAATGCTATGATCGAAGCTACTTTTAGATACGGCAAATATCCAATTAGACTATGAATCTAGCCGTCGCTAATGACAAAAGTGAAAGCTTTGTTGTTCCTAGTGTTTTGTAACATTATTTATTCTAAATATGTTGGTTAAATTTTGAAACTAAATTAAGATCGAAATTCTTAACCTAAGGCGATTTAAGAACCAGGTTGATAGGGTAAAAATGAATCAGAATTTCCAAGGAAAACAAGGATTTTTAGAAAGGAAAATTAAAGAAAAAAAGAAAAATTCAAAAATTTCTTAACGGAGATGGTTATTTTCTGGCCTAACTTTATCTTAGAATAACTAATCTGATTATACGAAGAAGAAGGAGGTGATAGATTAAGAAAATAAATAGGCCCATTAGCTTGGGGAAAGGGAAGCTTTCCAAAGAGAGAAGTGTTGAAAGATTAGTTTTTGTTTTTAGGAGTTTTCAGGAAAGAACGAGGGATGTCTTCTTTGGAAACTTCCAGGGGAAAGTAGCTTTTTCCTAGGAAATTAGTTATGTAATTTGAAGGAGGTTAAGAAGATGTCTACTCAACAGAAACAAAAGGTAAAAAGCAAATTAAAGAGAGGGAAGCTATTCGTAGCTTTTGGGGGAACTGTTATCGGTATTGCGGTTCTTGCTAGCTTCGTCTCAGCAGCAGAAAAGCCATTTGCTGGGAAAACTATCACCGTCTTGCAGAATAAAAATCCCTACTATTTTGGACTCAAGCCTCTGTTCCCTGAATTTGAAGCTAAAACAGGAATGAAAGTTAACATTGTTGCTGTTCCAGCAGGAGAATTGAGAAAGAAACTTCTTATGGATTTTGTTGCTCACGCCGGGATGATCGATGTTCCTTGGGTTGATAAGCCTTGGGTAGGAGAATTTGTCGCAGCAGATTATCTATATCCCTTAGATGATCTTATAAAAAGAGACGCCGAAGAGATAGATTTGGAAGATTTTCTGGCTCCTGCTGTGGAAGCATTTAGGTGGAGAGGCAAGCAGGCAGGTTTAGCATTATGTGTGTTCCCTCAAGTCTTTATGTACAGAAAGGATCTATATTCCAAATTTGGGCTGGATATACCTAAAACTTTAGATGAATATCTTGAAAATTGCCGGAATTTAACCCGGGATTTAGATGGAGATGGGAAAATTGACGTATATGGTATCGCACTATGTGGTAAAAGAGACATGTCCACTACAGCCCAGTTTTTGACTTACGCTGCGCTCTTTGGCGGTTGGCTATTTAAAAGCTATCCAGAAGAACCGTGGGATTTTACCCCCACTGTCAACTCCCCCGCTATGTTGGAAGCTCTAAAGTTTTATAAGGAGATGCAAAAATACGCTCCCCCGGCGATGGTCGGTTACTCGTGGTTCGATGCAGGGGCTACTATATGGAATGGTACTGCCGCTCAACTCTATTGGTTTCTGCTATATGGAGCAATGACTTATGATCCAAAGAAATCTGTGGTGGTGGGAAAAGTCGGTTTTGGACTTCCTCCTACTAAAACTGGGATAGAACCGGTCTACGAATGCGGAGCTAGTGGACCTGGTATAAACGCTGATTCGCGTAATAAAGAAGCTGCATGGGAGTTTATTAAGTGGGAATTGTCGAAAGAGACCGTGAAGAAGATATGGGAGAACGAACATGCTTATATTAATTTCCCAAGAAGATCAGTATATGAAGATCCAGAGATATTGAATACATTTCCTTTTGTTAAGTGGGGTAAAAAAGCATTGGTTCCAAAAAGTGCAGATATAAGACCTCGTGTTCCAGCGTTCGCAGAGATATCAGAGATCTTATCTTTAAGAATAAACCAAGTACTTATAGAAGCGTTAACTCCAGAAGAGGCATTGAATTTGGCACAAAAAGAGGTAATCGAGGCATGCAAAGGTTCAGAAAACTGGTAATCGGTAATCTAAAGAACGGGACGAAGAAAAGGTAAGTGGCATCCGCCCCACCCCGCAGGGGGTGGGGCTTTCTGGCAAATTATGTAAAATAAGGCTTAAGCTAATCCAAAAACATAGGTGGAAAAGGACGTCTCTTTTAGAGGTTTGATAATTGGTAATACAAGTTGTAGTGAGAAGAAAAGAGATTAGGGAAGGGAGTTACAAAACAATATTTAACAAGGGAAAAGACTGTTGTAGCTCAAAGAAAATCTTGGATAGAGCTTTGTCTTAGAGATAATTGGTAGCCACAGGTTATGTGGCTACCAATTACAAAAAGAAACAGAGGTCTTAAACAAAAGGTTGGCAAAGTGTGGGGAAAAGAAGTTTAAAGAAAGAGAAAACTTATGAAATTGAAAAGAAGAATGTATCCCTATCTATTTATTGCTCCTGCTCTTATTACTTTAATAGCAGTATCAGCATACCCTTTAGCATATAATCTTTATATGAGTCTAACTGATTTTAACCTTGCCCGTCCTAACAACATAAATTTTGTTGGTCTGGAAAATTTCTTTTATGTCTTTCATCAACCGTCTTTTGTGAACTCTCTAAAAGTAACATTAATATTCGCAGGTATAGCTCTCAGTATGGAATTTTCCATAGGGTTAGCAATTGCGGTTCTGTTAACCAAACCTATTCGAGGTAAAGGACTGGTTGAGTTACTGGTTATTATTCCCCTGTTGATCCCCCCTGTAGTAAGTGGTTTCATATGGAGATACATGTATCAGCAAGATTATGGAATTATTCCCTTTGTTCTTAATTCGATTGGTATAGAAACTGGAACTGGTTTGTTAACGGAATCTTCAACAGTTTTATTCGCACTTATAGTAGTGGAGGTTTGGATAACTACTGGCTTTGTGATTCTATTACTATTAGCTGGTTTGAGAAATTTACCTAAAGAACCAATAGAAGCAGCACAAATTGATGGAGCTACTCAATTTCAGATCTTTACGCATATAACTTTACCTTTGCTAAAACCCATTATTTTCACTGTATTACTGCTAAGGCTAGTAGATGTGGTTAAAATCTTTGATATTATTTATGTCCTTACGGGGGGAGGCCCTGGTGAGAAGACGGAGGTAATTAGTTACTTTATTTATAGGGCAGGAGCCGTTCTATTAAGAATGGGATATGCTGCCGCTGTTTCGCTTATATTTGTAGGCATAGTTCTGGGCATATGCATTTTAATCTTGAAAATAGGGAGAATAAAATATGTTTAAAAGTATAAAAAAATATATAGATTTATGGATTATTGTTTTAACTTTAGTAATTATTCTTTTCCCTGTAATATGGACGTTTTTTTTATCAATTAAGCCAATATGGGTTGCCTTTTTAAGTCCTCCTCGCCTCTTTTTCACCCCTACTTTTCACGCGTACTGGAGTACTTTCATTTCAGGACCTTATTCTATGTACTTGCTTAATAGTCTAATAATTGCAGGATCAACTTCCGTCATATCCCTTATTCTTGGTTCACTTGCTGCCTACGGTTTTGTTAGATTTAAGTTTAGTGGACAAAGGATGCTTCTATTCTGGATATTGGCTAATAGGATGATTCCTCCCATCGTAATCGCGCTTCCAATGTATATAATGATGGCACGAATTCGTATACTGGATACTTATCTTGCTGTTATTTTAGGGCATTTAACTTATATATTACCATTTTCGATCTGGATGATGAGTGGTTTTCTCCAAGGAATTCCTCTGGAAATGGAAGAAGCAGCCCTAATTGACGGTTGTTCTCAATTTGGTGCATTAGTAAGAATAATAATTCCTATCTCTCGAAATAGCTTATTCGCAACGGGTATATTTTGTTTTGCCTTTTCTTGGAATGAGTTTCTCTTTGCTCTGTTATTTACGCTATATAAAGCTAAACCTATTCCTGTTGCAGTTACAGAGTTTTGGGCTGAAATGACCGTAGGGTGGACAGAGATTGCCGCAGTATGTACTATTTATATAATTCCGGGAGTTTTAATTGCTTTATTTCTTCGTAGGCAATTTATAAGAGCCTTCTCTTTAGAGGGAATGAATAAGTAGCACATTTGAAAGCAAAAGTATATAATTTGAGAGAACAAGTTTTCATTATAATAGGGCTTAAGAACTAATTTTTTCCAGAGAAAATAGAAAAGAAATTGATAACGTGGGATAGAGCCGAAGGAAATATAGGTGAGATATGGATGAAAAATATTGAAATACCTCAAGATTTTTGATTTAAACGTCTCGGTTTTTTGAAAACAAAAATATCTCCCTAAAAGCTAGGGATGGAGTTAACCAAATTTTTGTAGTTGATTAGCCTTGAGGAGGAAATCTCTTTTTTTCTTGAAAAGAGAAACAATTAAAGAAGGTATCTTAGGGGCTTTTAATCTCTTCTTATGGGATTTAAGAACCCGACTTGATAGGGTAAAATGACCCAAAATTTCCAAGGAAAACAAGGATTTTTAGAAAGGGGAGTTAAGAGGGAGAGGATCGGTTTCAATTTGTTGCATTTTTTCTCCTGATGTTTTTAATAAATTTTCTTTATTACCCATCAGGAGGGAGTTCTAGTCAAATTTTAGGTATCTAAAATTCTAAATTTTTGCCATAATTTTTCAAAGAGCAAAACCTTGAATTACTGAAAATAGGCTTATTAAATTCTAATACTGGCTTTACCTGGAGGTTTTCTCCCTCTTGATCTTTCTATACCTAGGAGATCCAAAATATCGAAAAAGGCCAAACTTTCTTAATCGATCTGTGGATAAGGCCTCTGGATGGAACAAAAGTCTTTGTCTCAATTTTTGCCTCCCTCTCGAATTTTGTGAAAGGCAATAGAATTTTTCTCTAAAGATAATACCTTACAAGAGGGAGGAGGTAAAAAATCAAATTTCATTAATTTAAAAAGAAGTTGATTAAAGCCAAAGTTAAAAATTTGGTAGATTTTCGATTTTCACAAAAGGTGGCAGGGTAAATTTCGTGAAAGGCACATAACAGCACAGAAAGAGGTCAGTTCCATGAATGAAGAGGTTCTTGAGAAACTAAAAAAAGCGGTGAGGGAATATAATGTTGAAGAAGGAGCAAATTGGGCCACGAAAGTAGTTGAGAAAAGAATAGATCCGATAAAAGCCTTAGATGTTCTGACAAAAGCCATGAGAGAAATTGGTGATGGGTATGACCGAGGAGAGTTTTTCCTCCCTGACCTGATTGGGGCAGCAGAAGTCGCAAAAAGCATTCTACCTCCGATAGAAGAAGAACTTAAAAGGAGAGGAAGAGAAAAAAAAAGTAAAGGGACTATAGTAGCGGGTACAGTGTTTGGGGACATCCATAGTATAGGAATAACCATGGTAGCTGCATTGGCTAAAGCAGACGGCTTTGACGTAATAGAACTAGGGGTGAACATCAAATCTGAACAGTTTGTCGAAACGATCATGAAGTACAAAGCAGACATCCTAGCTATGTCAGCTCTCCTGACCACAACCGCACCTGAACAAAAGAAAGTAATCGAGGTCCTCAAAAGAGAAAATCTCAGAGACAGGGTGAAAATTGCAGTGGGAGGAGGTGCCATCACCGAAGATTTCGCAAAGGATATAGGAGCAAATGGATACGCACCCACGGCTCCTCTGGGGATACGTCTTTTTAACAGGTTTATAGGCGTACAATAAAGAAACGGTAGGAGTATCCCTATGAAAGGATTTATCCGTAACTTTAAACCATTAGAAATTTTAACAGATGAGCAAATAGAGGTTATTCATCGAGCGGCCTTAGACGTCCTTGAGGAAACAGGCATCAGATTTGAACATGAGAGAGGCCTAGATGCTTTGGAGAAAAACGGTTGTCAGGTTGATCGTGATAACATGCGGGTTAGAATTCCTGCAGATCTTGTCGAAGAGTGTTTGCGTAAATGCCCTAGTAGTTTTCATGTTAAAGCAAGGGATCCAAAGAACGATCTTAGATTAGGTGGGAATACCTTGTATTTCGAAGCATCCTGTGGGATGCGCACTGTGGATTTGGACAGCTGGGAGGTTCGATCGGCAACAAAGTCGGAGACCGTGGATGGACTAAAGGTTCTGGATGTATTGGATAATGTTCACCTACTTTCCCCTTATTGTCCATATTATGGATTTGAGGGAGTTCCTGAAGTTATGAAGGTACCGGAGATGGTTGCTGCAAAAATGAGGCACACAACGAAGGTTCAAATGACAGGGTCGGTTAAGGACAGCGAGATATTCAATATAAAAATGGCAAAGGCAGTCGGGTGCGATATTTTGGGTCTTGTAAATGCTTCTCCCCCTTTGACTTTCTACAAAGATGCAGTCGAAGCCATTTTTAGATATGCCGAAGCTGGATCTCCGTTTCATGTATCCTCGGGAGCGGGGATGGGATCAACTGGACCTACCACGGTTGTCGGCTCAACAATCACTAACAATGCAGAAATCATAGCTGGATTGGTATTGGCACAACTCATAAAACCGGGAACAAGAGTATGGGCTGGAAATTTTGTAACGGCAACGGATATGAAGACAGGGGCTCCGGCCTTCGGCGCCATTGCAAATTCTTTACACCAGGTAATATTTAACCAAATTTGGCGAAAGTATGGAGTTCCAACGTGGACTGGTGCACCTGCCTTTAGCAACTCTAAGAAGGTTGACTTTCAGTGCGGCTACGAGAAGGGGATTACTGCTATACTTGCCGCTGTATCTGGAGTCAGTGTCATAATTATGCATGGGGGGATATATGGTGAACTTGCATTTCATCCTGTACAAGCCATAGTAGATGACGATATAGCTGGAATGGTTGGGCGTTTCATCGAAGGAGTTGAAGTAACGGATGAGACATTGGCTACAGAGTTAATAGAGCAGGTTGGTCCAATTCCAGGATACTATCTTAATAAAGCACACACAAGGAAATGGTGGAGAAATGAAAACTTCGTACCAAACGTAGCAGATAGGTTAACCTACCCTGAGTGGATAGAAAAAGGCAAGAAGAGTGCTCTAGAGTACGCGAAGGAAAGAATGGAGCAGATATTAGCCAAACATGAACCAAAGTCACTGTCCAAAGATCAGGATAAAGAGATAAACGAGATATTGAAGGAAGCCAGGATGTACTACAAACAAAAGGGGCTCATATAGAATAGGGTATCTGGATGTATTTTCTCGTTAGGCTTCAGGATCAAGCTTTACCTATGTCATAAATACTGAGGAGGACAAATAGCCTCCTGCTGTAAAGCAATTAATAATGAGACAATCCTCATGAACAATAAAGTAAATGGAGGGGAAAAATGAAAAGGCTGGCTATTAATGGAGGTAAGCAAGCTGTTAGGGGTAAGTTACCTTCCATCCGAGATAAAAGTGGAAGAGAGATCGGCGATGAAGAACTCCGATTAGTAACAGAAGTGGTAAAGTCGGGAACGTTGAGTTTTCTTTATGGAGAAAAAGTTAAGAAATTTGAAGCTGATTTTGCATCACTATATGGAGTTAAATATGCTGTTGCTACGAGTAGTGGTACGGCTGCTCTTCATACAGCCGTTAATTTTATTAATGTGAATCCTGGTGATGAGATTATTACCTCTGCAATTACTGATATGGGTACAGTGATAGCTATTTTATGTCAAAATGCTATACCAATATTTGCCGATGTTGATCTGGATACTCAAACTATCGACCCTGAAGATATTAAGAGGAAAATTACTGACAGGACTAAAGCTATCATAGTTGTTCATCTTTATGGCCATCCCTGTGGTATGGATCCAATTATGCAGATAGCTAAGGAGAAACAACTTGCTGTTGTAGAAGACTGTGCTCAGGCCCTCCTAACTGAATATAAAGGAGAAAAAGCTGGAACAATTGGAAATGTAGGATGTTTTAGTTTTCAGCAAAGTAAACATATCACTACCGGCGATGGGGGAATAGTGATAACCAATAATGATGAGGCTTTTGGTAAGAAACTTAGACTCTGTGCTGATAAGGGATGGCCTAGACAACTCTACCGAGATCATTTATTTCTTGCTCCTAATTATCATATGACCGAGTTGCAGGCAGCTGTTGGTATAGCTCAATTAACAAAATTAAAAAGAGCAGTGGATAGTAGACGGAAAAATGTTGCACTGCTTACCTCTTTAATAAAAGATGTCAAGGATATAGTACTACCTGTGGAGAAAAGCTGGGCGTTTCATACTTACCTTTATTATTGTATAAGAGTAAATACAAATGAATTTGAAGTTACTACTTCAGATCTTGCTAAAGCTCTTACTAGTGAGGGTATTGAAGCTTACCCAGGGTATCTTCCCTATCCCATTTATCGTTACGATCTTTTGCAGAAAACCTATGGAACTTCAGAGTGCCCCTATAGTTGTTCTAAATATGGTAAAAGATCGGGGTATAATGAAGGGTTATGTCCAAATGCTGAGAGAATTTGTAAAGAAACCTTATTTCTTTCTTGGAATGAGAAATACACTGAGGATAACATTCAGGATATAGCAACAGGAATCCGAAAAGTTGCTGAATATTACCATAAATAAGAGTGGACATTTTATTACATTTGAAAATCTTGATTAAAGAGTAAGAGGAAAGTAGAAGCTCTGACTTACTTTGAAGAAAGGAGTGAATGATGACGATAGTTAAGATGGGTCTGAAGGAAGGTAAAAAAATAAATGTGAATTTCCCCGTTGGGGTAGATATTTCAATGATGATGGATGGAGAAACAGCGGGAACCAAGTACTTAACCGAGAACATAACTAGAATAAAACCTGGTCTTACGCTTAAACCACCTCATTCTCATAAGAACATAGAGGAGATAACATACGTGATAGAAGGTGAGGGGGAAGCCTGGATAGAAGGACAAACTTGCAAAATCAAAAAGGGAGATTCGTTGTTGTGGCCCGCTAATAGTGTACATACAGTAAGGAATACAGGGAATAGCACCTTGGTGCTTTTGTGCATTTTCTCTACCCCTCACTATAGAAAAAAAGATGCTTATCTTACACATGAAGACGTTGTTGAATTTTGAAGAGAAACAGTGACATTCTCCCCACTCACAAGGAATGGGACGTCCAGCAGCAATTTTTCGTGATAGGTTCAATTTTGAGCTATGCTCAGAGTACTATAATTTTGGGGTAGATAGATAATGGTTAAAATAGGGGTATGTGTAGAAACTTTGTTTGTGAATCTTGCATATGAAGAAAGAATTAGGAAGATAGCTCAGTTAGGTTTCTCTGGGGTTGAGTTTTGGCATTACGATCAACAATATGATGGTGTTAATTTAATTGAAAAAATGAAAGATCTCGATACCATAGCCAGGACAGTCAGAGAAACGGGTCTTGAAGTAACTAATTTTTTAGTTAACTCTCCGGATGGGGGGAAAGGAGGATCTTTGGTAAAACCCGAGAATAGGGAAAAATATTTGATTAGATTAAAAGAAGTAATTCTAATTGCCCACAAACTAAACTGTAAGAAGTTGACAACTTGTAGCGGTAATCAAGTGGAGAGGCTGAGTTACGAAGCTCAACGTAAGAGTATAATAAATACTCTAAATGAAGCCTCCAAAATAGTCGAAAATGCAGGAATAACATTAATGCTGGAACCTCTCAATAGCTTTGTTAATGTTCCTCATAAGGGACATAAAGGATGTTTTCTTACCTCAAGTCTAGAAGGAGCGAAGATTATCAGAGAGATTAATCACAAAAATATCCGATTATTATTTGATATCTATCATATGCAAATAATGGAGGGAAACATCATATCTACTATTGAGAATAACATTGATATAATTGCACACATTCAAGGCGCCGGTGTTCCAGGACGACATGAACTTTGGATAGGAGAACTGAACTATCCTAACATTATTAAGAGACTCAACGAGCTGGGATATAAGGGATATTTCGGATTGGAGTATTTACCGACTATAGATTCTGAGAGGTCTTTGAAGATGACCAAAGAATTACTAAGCCATTGAACAAATTTTAGATTACCTAAATAGAGAAATGCAAAAAAGTAACGGTTGAAAGTAATCTTCCCCAATCGTCTAAAGAGAATAAAATATGAGAAAAATAAGAATAGATATAAGGCTACTACCGGAGGTCATTTGGATTGAGGGACGTTCCTCATCGTATCTTTTCTCCTTTAGACACTTATAAGCTATCTCGGACAGTTTGCGCACAAGGGCAACAATAGCTACGTTAGATCCTTTGCAATACCTGATTTTATCAAAAAACGTTCTCCTTTGATCTTTTGGGTCAACTTATTTATTTCCAGTTCGCTGGAAGTATTTAGAAGAAATTTCGCATGGCCGAAATTGATGTTAATTTCTGATGGATCATTCTTGCAGGTTGCCAGAGGAAAGGGAACTTGTGATAAATACCTAAAAAGAAAAAATCTTTACTTTAACCAATCAATTTCCTTCAGAGTTTGCACTCACCTTCCCTCATATTAGCTTTCTTTGGAAGGAAGATAAAAAGGAGGAACCTATGCTAAAAAAGATAGAGTGTATAATTCAGCCCTTTAAGCTGGAGGAGGTAAAGGAGGCTTTGAAGAAAATCGCTGTAGAGGGAATGACGGTAACCGAGGTGAAAGGGTGTGGAAGACAAAGAGGATACACCGAAGAGTATGCTCCTGATGCTCCTATACGCCTTCTGCCCAAGGTAAAGCTGGAGATAGTCACCGAGGAGGAGAAGGTGGAGGAAATGATCAGTACTATCCAGTCCCTGGCTAAAACCAACAAAATAGGAGCAGGCAAGATCTTCGTCATCCCGGTTGAGGACGTTCTAAGGATAAGAACTAAGGAAAGGGGGAGAATTGCCATTGATTGAGAAAAAGAAAAAAACAAATCCCTGGCAGCATGCTCTTCAGCAACTGGATGAGGTTGCAAAGAGGATAGACCTTGAACCATGGATCCATAAAAAACTAAGACATCCAAAAAGAGAGCTAATAGTCTCCATTCCGGTAAGGATGGATGATGGTTCTGTTGAGGTCTTTACAGGATACAGGGTACAACACAACATCACCCTAGGACCGGCCAAAGGAGGAATAAGATACCATCCCGATGTAACCTTAGATGAGATGAGAGCTCTTGCCATGTGGATGACCTGGAAATGTGCTGTGGTTGGTTTTCCCTACGGGGGTGCTAAAGGAGGAGTGGCGTGTGAGCCGACAAAGCTCTCCCCACAAGAGCTCGAAAGACTTACCAGAAGATACACTTCAGAGATACTCGGAATGATTGGCCCGGAAAAGGATATCCCTGCTCCTGATATAAATACCAACTCTCAGGTAATGGCCTGGATCATGGACACCTATTCTGTAGACAGGGGCTACTCAGTTCCAGGAGTTGTTACCGGAAAGCCAGTGGTTCTGGGAGGATCCCTGGGAAGAGAGGAAGCGACGGGAAGAGGAGTATTTTTTACCCTTCTTAACACCTTAAAGCACCTGGATCAATCCATTGAGGAAAAAAAAGTTGTTATCCAGGGTTTTGGAAAGGTAGGCTCAGTGGTGGCAAAACTTCTGCATCAGGAGGGAGCTAAAATTATCGCTATCTCTGAGGTTGATGGAGGTATCTACAATCCAAAAGGGCTTGACCCTGAGAAGGTGAAAGCTCATAGAAGAGAAGCAGGTTCGGTAGTTGGATTCAAAGATGCCGAATTTATCACCAACGAAGAGCTATTTAAACTCGAATGTGATATTTTAATCCCGGCAGCCACCGAAGAGCAGATAACCGAGGAAAATGCCCCCCAGATTAAGGCAAATATCATCGTGGAGGCAGCCAATGGTCCTACTAGCCCTTCTGCTGACAGGATACTTAAGTCAAGAAAAATCTTTGTAGTTCCTGACATCTTAGCCAATGCCGGAGGAGTCACTGTATCTTATTTTGAATGGGTTCAGGCAATGCAGGGGTATTTCTGGAGTGAAAGAGAAGTTAATTTAAAGCTAAGAGATATTATGACCCGAGCTTTTCACAGAGTGCTTGATGTCTCTCTTAGAGAAAAGGTAGACATGAGGACGGCTGCCCTTATGGTAGCAGTAAAAAGAGTAGCTGAAGCTACCCGCCTCAGGGGTCTTTATCCTTAAAGCTTATGGTAAGTGAAGGTCCCAGGCTTTAAGCCTCAGATCGCTTTTGTAAGACTGTCAATTAATCTCAAGTTTTCTTCTCTTTTTCGAACCGCTAGCCGAAAAAATTTATCATTAAGGCCAGCAAAATTGCTACAATCTCGGATAAGAATACCCTTTTTGGCCAAATCCTCCTGGAGCTTTGTTGAAGAAAGGTCTGTTTCTATCCTGACCAGAATGAAGTTAGCCTCTGGAGGATAGGGCTTCAGACCTCCAATTCGCGAAAGCTGGCCAAATAAAAATTCTGTTTCTTTATTTACAGCTTCTCGTATCTTTTTTATATTCTCTTCATTCCTCAGAAGATACGCACCGACAGCCTGGGATAAACAGTTGACTGTCCAGGGCTCCTTAAAATGAGCCATTTTTTCAATTAGGCGCCTGCCTCCTACCCCATAGCCAAGTCTCAAACCAGCCAGGGCAAAAAACTTAGTGAAAGATCTTAAGACAAGAAGGTGACGAGTTCCTTGCGCTTCTTCTGCCAAACTTTCCCCGGAATGTTTAAAATCAAGATAACTCTCATCTAAAATAAGGGATATCTTCCTTTCTTTGGTTATCTTTACCAGCTCAAGCAGCTCATCTTTCGGGAAAAAAGTACCCGTCGGATTATTAGGGTTGCAGATAAAAACAGCCTCAACATCTTCTGTCGCGCGGATGATTTTTTGGATGCTGATCGAGAATCCCTGGCTTTCTTTAAGGAATAAGAATTTTGGCTCTCCTCCGCATGCTTTTAAGGCCCGCTCATATTCGAAGAAAGTGGGGGCAAAGATGAGAGCTCTTCGGGGCAGGAGAGCACGAGCTGCCAGATATATAAGTTCCGTTGACCCATTGCCAGCCAGAATATTTTCTCTATCAACACCTAAATACTGGCTAATCTGTTTGATTAACTCTGTACATTGAGGATCAGGATAATGGTAAATCTCCTTTAAATTGGCTCTCACTATCTTTTCTATCCCCAGGGAGTTTGCCCAGGGATTTATGTTGGCACTAAAATCGAGAATCTCATTGGGTGAGAGACCATATCTTTTTGCTACTTCCCTGTGATTACCCCCATGGAAATAGCTACTGCTTTTCATCTTAATACTACTCCCTTAGCGAGAATCTTTGCCTTTTACTCATGATGAACCCCACTTTCCATTGACTTTAACGTGTCCAGGACACCGTGCGAATTTTTTACCAGAGCAGCATTGGCTTTTAACTCATGGTAAAGCTTGGTTGCTTCTCCCTTAGTATAATCTCTTTTCTCAATCGGTTCTTTTTCTACCATAATCAAATTTTGAGCCTCTCCGGCAGCCTTTAAATTCTTTATGTTGGCAAATCCAATGGGTATATTTGTTAATATCACATAATCTGCTTGCTTAATTAATTCAAGGTTTTTCTCATAATTTTTTTCAGTTATGTGGCAAAAAGGCTTTTCTTCAACAATGTCTAGTTCTAAAGCCTTTGCAGTAATATAATCAGAGTCTCCTATATTTATTACACCCAGGCTGACATTATAACCATTTTCCACCAACTCGTTCATTAATGAGACTGCACTACCAGAACCTGCTATTACATGGACTTTGGCCTTAGCTTCTTTAATCATCCTTTTTCTTTGAGGATGAATAAGCAATTTACCTGAAATATCATCCTGTTTAACAGTAACTTTTACTCCATATACCTTTTCTATGTTTTCTCCAGTAAGAACATCTCCTGCTTCACCGGCTGCAAATATCCTCCCTTTGTGAAGCAGGATCAATCTGTCGCAATACTGTGAGACAATATTGAGATCATGGAAAACACCTATGACAACCATTTCCTCTTCTTTACTCAATCTCTTAATGAGGTCTAATATCTCTATCTGGTGGTTTATGTCCAGATGATCTGTTGGCTCATCAAGCAAAAGAACTCTAGGCTCCTGAGTAAGAGCCCTGGCAATAATAATCCTTTGTTTTTCGCCCCCACTTAACGTATCAATAGGTCTTTCGGCAAGGTACCAGGTATTAGTTAGCTCCATCGATTTTTGGGCAATGATGAGATCTTGCGTGCTTTCCATTTCAAATCTATTAAGATGAGGAGTCCTTCCCATAAGAACGACTTCCAATGCTGTAAAGGCAAAACTAATCACAGATTCCTGAGGGACCACCGCTAAATTTTTGGCTATTTCAGCACTCTTTAAAGTATGGACATCTCTTTCGTTCAGAAGGACCACCCCCGTATGCGGCTTTAATACCTTACTGATACTCTTAAGCAAAGTTGATTTGCCTGAGGCATTTGGTCCTACAACTCCTATAAAATCACCTCCCTTAGCTGAAAAATCAATATTCTCTAAAACATTTGCGGCATCATAGCGACAGGCAATATTGTTAATTCGGAGGGTAACTGATTGCATTATCATAACCTCTTAAAACATCGACCTCTTTCTTGTTCGCAAAAGGTATATAAAGAAGGGAGCACCAAAAAGTGCTGTGATTATACCTACCGGTATTTCTGTAGGGGCAACGATTGTTCTTGCCAGGGTGTCAGCCCAAACCAAGAAAATTCCCCCTACTAAGGCAGAGCTTGGCAAAAGAACTCGATGATCAGGGCCTACCAAAATCCTCATAATATGAGGTATTACGAGACCCACAAATCCGATTATTCCACTCACTGATACAGCAGCGGCAGTAATCAAAGAAACTGAAAGTATTATGATTTTCTTCAGGGTTTCTACCTCTATTCCCAGATGCTGGGCAGGTTCCTCACCAATAAGCATTACGTTCAAATCCCTGGCAAAGATATGAATGAGAATTGTACCTAAAAATATGAAAGGAAATGCCATCATAACATGATTCCAGTTGCGTCCCCAGAGGCCACCCATCAACCAAAATACAATTCCGTGCAACTGCTCACCGGCTGTATACATCAAAAAAGAGATGATAGCTGATAAGAAAAGAGTTACCGCTATTCCGGCCAGTAGTAATGTGCTAACCGGCAACTTTCCTCTAACAGAGGCGATGTTATAAACTAAGAAAATAGCGGCGGCAGCACATATGAAAGCCATTAAAGGTATGGTGTACATGCCAAATATGGTCAGCCCAAAAACTATGGTAAGGATTGCACCTAGGGCAGCGCCGGATGAGATTCCCATTATATAGGGATCTGCCATGGGATTTTTGAACAGTCCCTGCATAGCTGTTCCTGCAACACCAAGAGCTGCTCCTACTAGCATCCCCAGTATAATCCTCGGCAGTCGAATCTGAAGAATTATGGTGGCTTCACCAATTGACCAGGAAGGAATAATTAGATGGTTTATTAAGGGTAATTTGGTGAGCAATATTTTTAAAACAACAAGTGGAGGTATATGTGCAGCACCCAGAGTTGTGGTTAAGACAACAGTTAATCCCAGGATTACTGTTAGGTAAGTTATAATCAACTTCCAATGGAAGAATTTTTTGAGGCAATTCTTATACAATCCTCACCCTTTGGTGCTTTATTCTCTAAAAAGATCTGGATGTATGAACCTGGCCATCTCTTCTATTCCATCTACTATTCGGGGTCCAGGACGAGAGACGAGGTCTGCATTAATCCCATACACCCGATTATTCTTAACTGCGTCTATGATTTGCCATCTTTTCCTACTTTTTACTCCCTCAACCGAGGCAGCGATACTACCGTGCCAGAAAGAAATAATAATCACCTCTGGATTGCGCTCGATTAGTGTCTCTAAATTATATACAGGATATTTGGCTGCGGCATCTGAGGCAATATTAACTCCTCCAACCAAATGAATTAAGTCGTCAATAAATGTTCCTGGACCTGCTGTCATCAAAGGTTCATATTGAATCTCGTAAAATACTCTTGGCCTTTGACTGTCAGGTAGATCCTTGGCCTTGTCAGTCACAGCCTTAGTCCTTTGTTCTAGCTTAGTGGTCAACTCTCTAGCAGCTTCCAGTTGTCCGGCAGCCTTCCCCACCAATCTTATGTTTTCAAATACCTCCTCGATGCTCTTGGCATTCAAGGCTATCACCGTCAGGCCAAGTCTTTCCAATTCTTCAACAACAGCTTCCTGTACACCACCAGTAGCAAGAACCAAATCTGGTTTCAAGCTGACAACTTTTTCGATGTTAATCGTGGAAAAACCCCCGATTTTTATCTTATTTTGAGCTTCTAATGGGTAATTACAATATTCTGAAACTGCCATGACCCTATCTTCTAGCTCTAAGGCAAAAAGTATTTCTGTATTTGAAGGAGTGAGTGATATTATGCTCTGCGGTTCACTGCTTATAGTTACATTCCTTCCCAAATCGTCTGTAACGGCCAAGGGGAATTCGTTAGCCGCCAAGACCTCGCTCAGTCCACCGAGACCGCTCAACATGAGAATACCCATTAGTATCAATGACAGCAACCTTGATCTTTTGTTTTTTATAGCCTCATCTTCCATTTATTTTTTTATACCGACGCAAAAATAGATCTTTCTAAAATAGGCCTGAAAGATACCATAGAATGAGTACTACTCCTAAAAAAGTAATGCTTGAGATGACCCACATTAGATGAATTGCCTCAATAATATGCTCTTCCTCTCTTCGCTTTGCCTCGACCCCTAATATAGGCTTAAGAATTCTTTTCCCTTGATAGTAATTTACCCCGCCGAGTTGGATTCCTAAGGCGCCGGCAAAAGCAGCTTCTGGTATACCAGCGTTGGGACTGGGAGATTTTTTTCCATCTCGCAGGATGGTGCAGAGAGTGTTCAATGCTCGCTTCCTCAAGATAAGACTAGCTAAAGGAACGAGTAGAATGCTGAGACGGGCTGGAACATAATTAGCTACATCATCTAGCCTTGCCGAAAACCAGCCAAAATAAAGGTATCTTTTATTTTTATAACCGACCATAGAATCCAGGGTATTGATAGCCTTATAAGCTAAGGCTAGCGGAGCTCCACCAAGAGCAGCATAGAATAGAGGTGAAATAATCCCGTCAACGCTGTTTTCGGCAACTGTTTCTACTGTAGCCCTGATAATCTCATCCTGATTTAGAGCCTCGGTATCTCTTCCTACTATGAGAGAGAGTTTTTTTCGAGCATCTTTGATGCTTCCTGATTTTAATGACTGGTAAACAGATCTTGCTTCTTTGCTCAAACTTCTACTAGAAAGAGTAGTGAAGATGAGAACGGTGCTGATGGCAAATCCTGCCCATCTATTAATCTGCTCGGCGAGCCTAATGGCAAAAAAAGCACCTAGATAGGCTAGTCCCACTACTGCTATAGCTAAAACTGCCCCGGATAAAATCTGGCTTGAAATGGAGCCTCTTAACTTTTTCTCTAGGTACCCGGTGAGCTTCCCCATACCCCTGACTGGATGAGGTAACCATCCTGGGTCGCCAAAAATTAAATCTAACCCGTAGGCTAAGACAATACTTAATAACTTCATAGCTGGCCTAGGTAATCTTTATCTTCCAGAATACATCTTGAAATATCCAGAAACCGCTGCTCTCCTCTTCGATGAGTTTTGGTCTCAACTATTTTCATCCTCTTTTTGAATATGGGACCATCAATGACCAACGTGTGATACTCACCGGCTTCGCCACAGAGGGTAATGCTCTTCGCGCGAGTTATATCTTTAACGAACTTGCCATCAATTTTCCGACCAAGCCACCTCTCGCTCAAGATTCCTATCTTTGCCGCTACTACAATTGCTTCAAATCCTAAATTTATAAAATCCTCAAGAACTTTCCTTTGTTCTTTTCCCCAGAGTGGTAGATATGGTCGAATGCTTGTTTCTTTGCAGACTCTCTTCACCCATCTCCGATGTTCCTCCAAATCTATATCTCCGAAGACTCCTCCCTCTATCCCCTTCTCTTTTAGCTCCAGCACTGTCTTTTTGAAATTCTCTTCATAATTCTTCCAGCTTGTCTTTCTCTGAATAAGAGGGATGCCTATCGCCTCTGCTTGAAGTGATAGAACTTCTCGAGCTAGTCCATGGGTTCTTGATCTTGAACCATCCTCACCGGTCATATTGAGAAGATATGAAGGGGTAAGTCCATTAGCTTTGGCCTTATAGCAGGCAAGAGAGCTTTCCTTTCCTCCACTCCAGGAAACAAATACATCACTCACTCTGAATGGCCCCACAAATGCGGCAGTGGTTTGCCTTTTTTTCTATTCCTGCTCCACATCCAGCACAAGCTGCGTCGCCCTTTTCAGGAGCTGGGATTTCTCCTACCACTCTTCGATATACCTCGTAATAGTAAAGATGCTCTTTGCTCATAAATCTCACCGGGTAAAGCCTTCTTTTTTCTTCAAACTCTTCATCGGAAATCTTCTCCGAGATAATCCTGCGAAGCCTTCTTGTCCCTGAGCCATATTCCAGAGGTCTTTTGTCCTGCCAGATAATTTTTGGTGGCAGGACATCTTCAAAAGCCTTGCGAAGAATCCATTTGCCCCATCTCTTTTCCCCCTCAACCTTTATTTTAAGGTCCTTCGGTATCTCTAGAGCCAGCTCGATTAGCTCATTAGAGAGGTAAGGCTGCTTTATTTCTACTCCTAACCTCCGGCCGAGAATATTGGAGGAAAAACAGATCTTGTTCTTAAGTCCTCGGGTATAACTTCCTAGATCGGGCAAATCAAACATATAACTGTAGCCGGCAAAGAGCTCATCACTCCCATCGCCGGTCATCACACGTTTTGCTCCTTTTTCTTTGGCCAGTTTCAGTCCAAAGTAGGTAGCTATATCATTGGGGATAGCCGGATCAAAGCTTTTCAAAATACCGATTACGGCGGGTATCGAATCGACTGCTTCCTCAATACCAATCATCCTGTGATAGGATTTAATAGGGAGGATTTGAGTAAGTATCTTAGCGTACTCTCCATCTTCTCCATAGGGTGCCAGAGTAACTGTAAATGCACTAACCCTGGGAGCAAGCGCGGCGAGGATGCTTGAATCCAGACCACCGGAAAGTAGAAGTCCCTCAGCTTCACTCTCATCCACGGCACGGATAAGTCTTTTTCTTAGTTCATCAATTAAGACTTGCATCGGAATATCTCTTGCAGGCTATTAGAGAAAACACCAAGTATATCCTTCAGCTCAAAAAGACTCGAGCTTTGCTTAAACTGTAGATGGAAAAAAGAGCAGTCAGTTCAATAATTTCATTGAGGGCTCCCAGGGTATCGCCGGTAATTCCTCCCATTCGACTCTTAAAATAGAGCGTGGAGAGATAGGTTATCCCCAAACATACTCCTATAATATAGAGGAAGGGAAATTTGAATATAACCAGCCCCAGGACAGTTACACTTAGACTTGCCCAAAAAATGGTTCCTTCCCCCCTGTGGGTGATAAAGGCTTTCCCCAGCCCTTCCACGCGGGCATAAGGGGCCAGATAAGCTGCCACAACCATAGACCACCTGCCAACCATTGGTGTTAGGAGAAGAGTCCCCGTCTTGAGGAAAGGCTCTATTTCTAGAAGCAAGAGGAATTTCAGCCCCAGAAGGCCCACCAGGCCAACTGTACCTTTAGCTCCACTGGAGGGGTCCTTCATTATTTTTAGTCTTTCCTCTTTAGTTTTACCCCCGGACAGTCCATCAATGGTGTCCATGAACCCATCCAGGTGCAGGGCCCCGGTGATAAAAACCCAGGCTATAAGCACCAGCGCATTGACTAGGAGAGGGGAGAAGAGGATAGAGCTAATTTGATGGGCTAAAAAGAGAAAGCCCCCAATAAAGAGTCCCACCAGGGGGAAAAAAGTCATAGAGGAGGCAAAAAGCTCATCACTTTCCTCTATTTTTACTCTGAGAGGAAGAATAGTTAGGAAACGAAAGGCTGTTAGAAGGCTTTTCAATTTAATTTTTTTCCCGGGATACCCGGGCCTCTTCAAAAGTAGCCATCTCATTGAGAACTTTGATTCCCAGGTCCACCAGTTTCATACCCAGGACTGCCCCTGTGCCCTCACCCAGTCGCATATTCAAGTCCAGCAGGGGAGTCTTATCCAGATGATTAAGGGCAATTTGGTGTCCTTTCTCCTGGGATCTATGCGCGGCAATTAGATAATCCTTTAGAAAAGGACAAAGCTCACAGGCTATGAGAGCACTAGCGGTAGAGATGAAGCCATCTATGACTATAGGGACCCTGTGGGCGGCAGCCGCTAGAATACAACCCACCAATCCTCCTATCTCAAATCCTCCCACCTTACTCAAAATATCAATGGGATCTCGAGGGTCGGGTTGATTGATCTTAAGAGCCTTCTCGATGACTTCTATCTTTCTCCTAAGTTTCTCATCCTCTATTCCCGTTCCTCGACCAGTAACATCTTGAACTCTATACCCGGTGATGCAGGCTACAATGGCACTGCTAGAGGTGGTATTAGCAATGCCCATATCTCCAGTACCGGCTATATCCACCCCACTGGTAGCTGCTTCCTCCTCAAAAATCTCTATTCCCCCTCTGATCGACTGAAGAGCTTGTTTCCTGCTCATGGCTGAACCCTTCATCATATCCTGTGTTCCAGAGGCCACTTTTTTATTAATCAGGTTTTTGCTGGACTTTATCTTGTCAGCTACTCCCATATCTACAACTAGAACTTTTGCTCCCACTCCCCTGGCTAGAACGTTTATGGCTGCTCCTCCCTGAAGAAAGTTATAAACCATCTGAACCGTGACTTCTTGAGGAAAAGCACTTACTCCTTGCCTGGCTACACCATGATCTCCCACCATGGTAAAGATAACTTTTCTATCCAGGGTGGGGTTTTCTCTGGCGGTGATGGCTACCACTTTTTTGGCTAATTCCTCCAATCTCCCCAGACTTCCCTTAGGTTTAGTGAGATTATCCAGTCGACGCTGAGTCTCTTTGAGGATTCTGGCATCAATCGGCTTTATCTTCCCTATAGTCTCGGTGATCTTTCTCACAAAGCTCTCCTTTGTTTATTTTCTTATAAATTCCTCTTTATCCTCATGGGAATTCCTGATATCATAAGATAGACTTCCTGAGCCTGCTCAGCCATTATTTGATTAGCTTGACCACAAATATCTCTGAAGTTTCTGCCCAATCTGGTATGAGGTACCACTCCATAACCTACCTCATTAGAGACCACGATAAAAGTAGGCCGAAGATAAATTACCTCGTCAGCTATCTCCCTCACCTGTTTGATGATAGTATCTTCCTCGGTATTATCGAGAAGAAGGTTGGAGATGAGAAAACTCAAGCAGTCTATTACCACCAGCTCGCAGGAAGCATCAAGCTGGGAGAGAACGAGGGAGAGGTTCTTTTCTTCCTCCACCAATCTCCAATGGCCAGGGCGATCCTTTTGATGCCGTCCGATGCGCTCCCGCATTTCCTCATCCTTTGCCATAGCTGTAGCTACAAAGGTCACCTTACTGGCCAACTGTTTAGCCAGTTTTACGGCAAATCTGCTTTTCCCGCTCCTGGCCCCTCCAGTAATAAAGATAAGTTTAGCCATTTTTTGGAGAGATTTTCCTCCTAATTCAACTTTCATAAAAAAACACCTCCTTTGTGATGCGCAAAGGACGAATGGCTAGAAAAACAGATAGGTCTTCTGGCTTAGGGACAGCCTACTCCCTCCCTTCCCAGAACTTCACGTTCCAGTGGTTTGTGAGGTTTCGTTTCCCATTACAGCAGCGCCACTGCTTGGGATTTTCACCCAATTCCCTTCATCTGCTCATCTCATACGTAACCCAATTTTCAAATCGTCTTCCAATTTACGTTATCAAGACAGATTTGTCAAGGATATCTCGGGACTCTTCCCCTCCGTCGCTGTCATTGTGAGCCTGCCGAAGGCAGGCGTAGCAATCCGCGAAGCGTTGCGAGGTTGTTGAAAACAACCGTGGCAATCTTATGGGATTGTGGAGCTTGTTCCGAGCCTGTCTTCCAAGAAATGCAAGGACTGCAGGGAATATAAACCTTAACATCACAATTGGGTTGACAAAAAGTAACAATGTGTTAATAATATCTGCAGAATGGTCTTTAAGTTAGAGGAATCCCCAAACCAATTTGTGGTTTGGGATTTTTTTGACAAGGATATTATCAACTCTAACACTTCCCTGGACTTTCTCCTTTTAAAAATTTTGGGGAAAGCCCAGCAAAAAATATATCTTGACATTAAAGGCTCGTTAGAAGAAAATCAGATAAAATAAAAAGGAAAGAAAGATGACAAGAGACTGGAAGAAAAGGCTGTTTTCCAGGGGAATCCTAGTTCTGGATGGAGCCTGGGGAACAGAAATGATAAAGCGAGGACTTGTGCCTGGTGAGTGTCCAGAGCTGTGGAATCTAGACCGCCCTGATGATATCCGGGCCATTGCCAGAGCTTATCGAGAAGCTGGAGCTGATATTATATTGACCAATACATTTGGCGGCAATTATTTTAAATTGAAAAAAGCCGGTGTTTCATCGAAAGTAAGAGAGATAAATAGAAAAGGTGTGGAGTTATCTAAGGAGATGGCGGAAGATTCCTTAGTATTTGCCTCTATTGGCCCTACTGGCGAATTTCTGAAGCCTTTAGGCATGGCTACAGAGGATGAGATGATTTCTTGTTTTTCAGAGCAAGTTAAGGCTTTTGTAGAAGGAGGTGCTGATGGTGTAATCGTTGAGACAATGACAGATCTTAATGAGGCTAAGTGTGCTCTAAAAGCTGTTAGAGAGAATTCTGATTTCCCGGTAGCGGTATCTATGACTTTTGAAAAAGGAGAAAGAGGATATGCTACAATAATGGGCATAACTCCAGGAAAAACAGTGGTTGAATTAGAAAAAGCGGGAGCAGACATAGTAGGAGCAAATTGTGGCTTTGGAATAGAAAATACAGTAGAAATAGCCCGTATTATACGTCCTGCTACTACCCTGCCTTTGTGGATAAAACCAAATGCAGGAGCTCCTCAACTAGAAGAGGGAAAAACTGTTTATCGGGAAACTCCAGAAGAGATGGCAAGGTTTATTCCTGACTTGATAAAAGCAGGAGTAAGTATGATTGGAGGATGTTGCGGAACTACCCCTGAGCATATTCGTTTAATTGCTAAAGAAGTCCCCAGTTACATTGATATAGCTCATAAATATTTAGAAACAGTGATTAAATTTAGAAAGTAACTTAATTGGTTTATCTGGTTTTAATCAAGAAGCAGGAACTGGGAACTAACTAGGAGAAGAAGCTATGTTCACAATTATTGGAGAACGCATCAATATGACGCGAAAGAAAATTAAAGAAAAGGTATGGGAAAGAGATGCTGATTTTATTATGTTAGAAGCACATAAACAGACTGAAGCAGGTGCCACTCATATAGATGTTAATGCCGGCGGTGATCCAGCAAAGGAAGTAGATGATATGAGATGGTTAACAGAGGTAGTATCTAAGGCAACAAAGCTTCCCCTTGTATTTGATTCAGCTAACTCCCTAGCACTGGAAGAAGGGCTGAAGCTATGCAATAAACCAGGAACTATAATAAATTCTATAACCGGAGAAAAAAAGCGCATTGAAGATATCCTGCCTTTGGTAAAGAAATATAAAACAGGTGTAATTGTATTAACTATGAATGATAGCGGTATGCCCGAAGATTATGAGGGAAGAATGAGGATCACCAGGAACTTAGCAAAGATAATTGAAGAAGAAGGGATTCCTCTGGATAAAGTTTATTTTGATCATCTTGTCCGTCCCGCCTCAACCAATCCCGGACAGGCAAAATCTATCTTAGATGCCATTATTGCTACCAAAAGAGAATTCCCCGAAGCTCACATTGCTCTTGGATTATCAAATATTTCCTTCGGGCTTCCCTTACGGAATAACTTAAATAAAGTTTTTCTGGCTATGCTTATGGCAGCCGGATGTGATGGGATAATTATTGATCCCTGTGAGCGCGGGATGATGAATATTCTACTCTCAGCTCGAGCAGTCCTTGGATGGGATGAATACTGTATGGATTATATTTCTGCCTATCGCCAAGGGAGGTTGAGGTGAGATGACGAAGCTAGCTATACTTTGAAAAGGCAGGCATAAAATGGAAAATCATTCAAAAAAGGAAGAGGAAATATGAAAATACTGTTGATTTCACCTACCTGGAAAAAAGAGACAAAAATTAAGAGAATGGGCAGAGGTAGAATCTTTAAAGTTCCCCCCCATAATCTTCTTATTGTATCTGCCTTGACTCCTAAGGATGTAAAAGTGGAGATAATTGATGAGAATATTGAAGAGATAGATTTTGATAAGAAGGTTGACCTGGTAGGGATAACTACTATGACCGCTTCCAGTCCCCGTGCTTACGAAATAGCGGATACATTTAGAAAAAGAGAGGTTCCGGTGGTCTTTGGGGGGATACATGCGACAGTTTTGCCCGAGGAAACAGCTCAACATGCAGATGCAGTAGTAATAGGAGAGGCGGAAGGATTATGGGAGAAACTAATTGAGGATTTTAAAAGGGGAGGAAAGCAAGCACTGGCTAAGTTCTACCGAAATTCCCGGAGGCCGGATCCTACGAAGATACCTATTCCCAGAAGAGAGCTCATTAAGGATAAAGGCTATCTTCTTAGTCGTTTCTTGCAATTGACCAGGGGTTGTCCCTTTGATTGTAGTTTCTGTTCGGTCTCTAAATTTTTTGGCAAGAAATATCGCTTTCGTCCTGTAAAAAAAGTCATAGAAGAAATCAAAGGTATGGTAAGTAAACCCCTAAAAACGCGCTTTCTGGGATTTCTCGATGATAACATTGTCGGGAATATTGCCTATGCCCGGGAGCTGTTTAAGGCTTTGGTACCCTATAAGCTTTTATGGATAGGGCAATCTTCTATCAACATAGCCCGGCATGAAGACGTTCTGCAACTGGCGGCAGCCAGCGGATGTAAAGGGTTATTCATTGGTTTTGAATCAATTTCTGAAGCCTCCCTGGCGGAAGCTGATAAATCTCAAAATAAGATAAGATTCTACGAGAAGGCTATTAAAAAAATCCACCAGTTTGGGATATCAATTGAAGGAGCCTTTATCTTTGGCTTTGATCACGATGATAAAAGTATCTTTAAAAAAACAGTTAAATTCATAGAAAAGGTAAAAATAGATGCTATTCAATTCAGCATTCTCACTCCTTTACCAGGAACAAGATTGTATGAAAAATTAGAAAAAGAAGATAGAATTATAGATAGAAATTGGTCAAATTATGACCTGGCCCATGCGGTCTTTAAACCAAAATTAATGACTCCTCAGGAGCTAAAACAAGGATTTGACTGGGCCTATCAGAGAATCTATCGTCTTTCTTCTATTTTTAAGAGACTGACCAGTTTATCCAGAGGAAGAAGGTGGAAATATCTACTTCCTGTTCTCACTTTAAACCTGGGTTATAGAAGGATCTTTAACGGAAAGGAAAAAAAGTAGTCCACTAAATGAGAGAATCTATGTCCGAGCAAAACAGATCAATCTTTGGAATTAATAGGAATGTACTTTCATTGGGGTGGGTGAGTCTCTTTACCGATATGAGTAGCCAGATGATTTTCCCTTTAATACCCTTATTTTTAGCTAATGTTCTGGGAGTAGGAAAAGAGGTCATCGGTTTAATAGAGGGAACCGCTGAAAGTACGGCCAGCATATTGAAAGTATTTTCTGGCTGGATTTCTGACAAGCTTGGAAAGAGAAAAGGTCTGGTCTTTGTGGGTTATACATTCTCTACCTTGAGTAAAATTATCTTTGGTTTTTCTACTATCTGGCAGCATGTTTTTATGGGCAGGTTCCTGGATCGCGTGGGAAAAGGGATAAGGACTTCTCCCCGGGATGCCCTCATTGCCGATGCAATCGATAAGAAAGGAAGGGGCAAGTATTTTGGCTTCCATCGGATGATGGACAGATTAGGAGCAATTATGGGAACTCTGTTAGCTTTTGTATTTCTTGCCCAATTTCATAATGACTTTCGCAAAGTATTTTTAGTCTCAGTAATTCCTGCCGCTGTTGCTGTTTTAGTTATCATATTCTTTGTAAAAGAGAAAAAGAGAATAGACAAAGGGATGAGAAAATCTCCCCAATTAAGTCTTAAATTAGTGGACCGACGATTCAAGATATTCATTATAATCGCTGTCCTGTTTGCTTTGGGCAACTTTAGTTACGCTTTTTTAATCTTACGGGCACAAGATTTAGGAATACCCGCTCTCATAATCCCTTTAGTCTGGCTCCTCTATAATATTACCTATGCTTTCTCCGCCATACCAGCGGGAGTTCTTTCCGATAGATATGGAAGAAGGAGAGTACTCGCCTCTGGGTATGCTCTTTTTGGAATAGTATGCTTGGGATTTATATTAGCCCCCAGTGCCGCTTATGCCTGGGTACTTTTTGGTTTATACGGGGTGTTCGTCGCTGTGTTTGAATCGGTTTCCAGAGCATTTGCCTCTGACCTTGCCAGCCAAAAAATAAGGGCGACAGCCCTGGGTGTTTATCACACATCCGTTGGGTTAGCTGCCTTTCCGGCAAGTTTAATGGCCGGTATGCTCTGGCGCTTCCGGGGCTCAATGGCTACCTTTTCCTACGGAGCTGTTCTAGCCTTCATTGCTGCTTTGCTTCTGCTCTTTTGCCTGAAAGAAGGAAAATAAAAAAATTTGGAACGTTCAACTTGACAAAAAATTTTGATATAGTATTATAAAATATCTGTTCTTTCCTGTTCTGGTTAAAGTATATAGGTGCCCTATGCGGGCTAAAAAGGGAAGAGGGTGAGAAACCCTCGCGGTTGCGCCGCTGTAACCGGTAGCGAAATCCGCACTATGCCACCGTCTCTTAACATAGTAATTTTGATGAGCCAGTGAGATGGGAAGGCGCGGAGAGTAGAAAAACCTCAAGAGCGAGGTCACCGGGAGCCAGAAGACCTGCCTATATGCGTGCATCCTCCTTCTTCGCATAAAAGATAGCGAGGTTTTTTTGTTGAATAATGGAACCCCAGCTTTCTTCACCGGGAAGGCTGGGGGTTTTTTATGGGAGGTGGTTTTATGAATAATTAAAGAGTCACTTGGAAGGATGGAGTATGTAGGTTTGCGTCCTCAGATACAGTGAATAAGAGAAAAGGAGAGAACCATGTCTTTGCGTAGCAGATTATTTGTGGTAACCTTGGGTTTAGTGCTTATCTTTTCCGGTTGGACAGAGGCTCAGGAAAGTAGAGAAGAAAGCATCTTAGAGCTAGAAAAAATAGTTATTACCGCTACCCGTACTCCCCATTTATTAAAGGATGTTCCGGTGAGCACCACGGTTATCACTGAAAAAGAGATCGAACAAACCGGTGCTTCAACAGTGGCTGAGGCATTAGAGAACGCAGCAGGAATGAGAGTGACCGCTTACGGGGGTCCGGGTTCGCTTACTACAGCACATATTCGCGGTTCTGCAGCAGATCAAGTCTTAATTCTAATGGATGGACGAGAATTGAATCCCGCCGCTTCCGGAACCGTAGATCTTGGTCTCCTTCCGGCAGAAAACATCGAAAGGATCGAGGTAGTTAGAGGTCCTTTCTCTTCTCTCTACGGAGCTAATGCCCTGAGCGGCGTTATCAATATCATTACCAAGCCTGTTCCTGAAAAGAGGCAGACCCAGCTCCGAGCTTCCTATGGCACCTATGAAACCAGTGAATACACCCTTACCCATGGTGGAAAGCTAGGTAAGACTGGATACTTTCTTACAGCTAAGCTGGGAGATTCAGCCGGAGACAGAGAAAATAGTAGCTGCAACGAGACACATGCGACAGCCAAGCTCACTTACGAAGTCGATGATTTATCCGGGTTCTCTTTATTGGCTGGTTATTCTCATCGAGACAGCGGAGTTCCCGGCTCCACCACTTATCCCACTCCTAGTGCCCAAGAAGAGGACAAAAGGAGCTTTTTAGATCTGTCCTACCACAAAGATCTAAAAGGAGGATCTCGTCTCCTTGCTAAAACTTTTATCGAGCAATACGATATATGTTACAAAAACCCTGAGGCCTGGGGCGGTCCGATGAAGGATACAACCGAAAACTTTGCCAGTGGTGTGCAAATACAGTATAGCCTTCCCTGGGGAAAGCAGCTCCCTACGGCAGGTTTGGAGTTAAAACAGGATCGGGTCAAAGTCACCACTATTGATGGAACTTCCAGAATTGGTGGCCCCCGGAAGTTAGATACGGTTTCTATTTATCTTCAGGATGAGATAAATCTCTCTCCCCGCTTAGTCCTCGTCCCGGGACTGAGGTACGACAACCCCTCCGCCTACGCTTCCCAGTCTAGTCCTCGAGTGAGTCTCCTTTACCTTTTAGGACACAATACCCGTCTTCGTGCTTCTTATGGTCAGGCTTTCAGGCCCCCTACGGTAAATGAACTTTACTGGTATGAGGATTGGGGTTGGGGAATGGGTCTATTTGGAAATGAAGATCTTAAACCAGAAAAATCCAGAGGTTATGAGTTGGGATTGGAGCATAAATTTAACCTACCTCTACTAGCTAGGGTAAATTGGTTTGATAGAAAAACTGATGGGTTAATTAGCTGGGTGGAGATTTCACCCTGGCACTGGCAGGCTACCAATGTAGACAAGGCCCATAATCAGGGTATAGAATCGGAGCTGAGACTACAGTTGACCTCGAGGCTATCTGTCGGATTAAATTATCTCTATCAACAAGCTAAGGATGAGGGTGAGGAGTATAAAGGAAATCATCTGGTATATACACCTGAATACAAAATGGGTTTGAGTTTAGGATATGAGACAGATTTTGGATTGGGCATCCGCATAGAGACAGAGAAGGTAAGTGAGCAGTACACTAATAGAGAAAACACCCAGAAATTAAAGGGCTATACTCTCCTTAGTGCCAAGCTTTCTCAAAAGATATCCGAGAAAGTTGAGGTCTTTGCCACGGGAGAGAATCTACTGGATGAGTCATACCAGGTGTTCAGAGATTATCCTATGCCGGGTAGAAGAATCAATCTGGGAATGAAAATTGGCCTCTAGAATGAAAGTGAAAAGAGAGAAAGCGGGAGTTGGTAAGGAAAGCAGAGTGTGTAAATTGAAAGTAGAGACATTTTCTCTTCTCATTTCCATACTCATTCATTTGGGATTTCTTACAGCCCCCTTTTCCCTTTCTCCCCCGGAGTCTGCCAAATATGTCAAAAGTATAAAAGTAGACTACATTATCTCTTTGCCTAAAATAAATCAGCACCTGAGGGAATCATCAGGAAAATCCATACTCTCCCCCTTAACCCTAGCATCCAAAAGAAAGAATAGGGAGCTACTCAAGCCATCTTCGGTTCTCACGAAAAAGCCCTCTATTTCTTCCAATCTGAGATCTCAGGAGAGAATCCTTTCTCCCGAAGAGACATCCAATCACAGGAAAAGAAAATCTCCAGCCCTCTTTTCCCCACCAACAAAGGTACGTGAATTCATCATGGAATCTAACTCTCTCAGAGAAGGAACATCCAAGATGGCGGGTAAAACCCCGGGAGTGAATCTTTTAATTGACGAAGCCAGCATCCTTTCCTCTTCCTCACCCTTAACCCGGGTGGAAAAATCTCCTCTCCTCAGGAAAATTGAAGCAAGCGTTTATCTTGCGAGGGAGGAAAACTTGAGCCAAAAAAGATTGGCCGATCATACCCCGAGTTTCGCTACTGAGCCTGTAGGTTTAAGCCAAACTCTACCACTAAGGCAAATGGAGGGAAGCCTGGCCTTCCTGGGTCTTCTTTTCGAGGAAAAGAAATCGGAACCTATGCCAGGTTCTTATTCGCCCAATCTTTTATCATCAAAAATAAGCCTGCCCCGAGTTAAGACAGGCTTAGATCTTTTGAATCTTGAGGAAAAGATGCCACTCTCTTCTATTTTTCACTCTTTATCAAAAGAAAGAAAGATGGAAATCAAGCGCATCAATTACACACCCGGTTACTATGCTGGGTGGACCAAATCAAGGGATAGCGGTGCCTGGATATCCCAGAAAGAGTATGAGAGAAAATATAAATCCAGAATTATATCGCCTTCTTTGGCTCCGTTTTTTTCACCGGAAAGGAATCTCAACCCTTTCCCTATGAGGCAAAGTGAGAAGGCTTACCCCCATTATCAAATTTTGTCCTCTTTCCAAGATTTGATTGTGCAGCCAAGGATTCGTGGTTATTCTCCCATCGTAGAAGAAAAGAAATTCTCACCTCTTGCCACTGAGCCGTATCCCCACCGAGAAAAGATCAGGACCCCGAAGGAAAATACAGAGCTCCTCACCGAGAGTCTTCGGCTGAGAGAATATGCAGAAAAGATTCGAAAGTTAATCAAGGCCAACAAAAAATATCCACCGGTTGCCAGGCAACACGGATGGAAAGGAAGAATAAAGGTCAGATTCACGATTAATTCGGGCGGCGAAGTAATAAAGACTGAAGTTGTATCTTCCTGTAGTTACGAAGTGCTCAATCGCGCCGCAGAAAAACTGATAAAAGATACCTCACCTTTTCCTCCTTTTCCCTCTTCCTGGCAGAAAAATTCTCTCACTGTAGAACTACAAATTGTTTATCAGCTAAAGGAATCTACTTTGATCAAGGAGGATGAAGATTGAAGAAAATAGTAGTGTTTTCATTCCTGATAGGCCTGGGGATAATCTTATTTTCTTCAGGATTGGCATATCCAGAACAAAACTCGGCACCATATATTAAGCTCGGACTGGATTATTATCACTTGAAGGAATACACCAAAGCCAGGCAAGCCTTCGAGCAGGCCGTTAAACTGGAGCCGGACAACTTTGAAGCCCACTATAACTTAGCTCTCACCGACCTCGAACTCAAGGAATATGAGGAAGCTACTGAGGAGCTTATGGTCTGCGTAAAACTTAAACCAGCCTATCCAGGGATTCACTTGCTATTGGGAAACCTATTTTCCTATCAACAACTGCCTGAAGAAGCTATAACTGAATATGAGAAAGAAATAACCATTAATCCTTCCGATGCTCTAGCCTGGTACAATTTAGGCCAAATCCTTTACTGGCAGGGGGAATACGAAAAAGCGATGGAGAACTTTGAAAAAGCTATTGATCTTAACTCTAATTTAAAGAGAGCGTATACGAGTTTAGGAATGAGTTATTTTAAGCTCCATCGTTGGGACAAGGCTTTGGAATCCCTCCAGAAAGCGGTCACTCAGAACCCTAAACACGTAGATTCTCATCTTTATTTAGGAAGGGTCCATCTTGAACAGAAAAACTATGAAAAAGCAGAGAAGGAGTTGCAGGTAGTGATAGAGCTGGAACCCAAAAATAGTTATGCCCATGCCTATCTGGCTAGCATTTATATGGAACAAGGAGAGTATCCTAAAGCAGAAGCGGAGCTAGAAAAAGCATTACAAATAAAACCGGATGAGCCTGTCTTCCATTATAATTTAGCTCACACCTATGTCCAGCTACAAAAGTACGCACAAGCAATTGAGGAGTTTCAAGAGGTCCTAAAACTGAAACCTGTTTTTCAGGACACCTACTTTCATCTGGGTAGTATTTACTACAAGCAAGGTAAAAACGAGCAAGCCATTGAGTGTTATGAGAAAGAGACCCAGCATCATCCCGACAATCCAGATGCCTATTTCAATTTAGGCCTTATTTATTTTGAAGAGAAAAAGTACGATCTTGCTGAACAAAACTTGAGGAAGGTAATACAGATTAACCCGCAGGACGCTCAGGCCCATGAGCTACTAGGGGACCTGTACGCAGAGAAAGGAATGTATTTACAGGCGGCAGAGTACCATGAAAAAGCCGCCCAGCTAAAATCTCAGGGTTCTCAATCTCCAGAATAAGTTTTCCTGAATTCTATGATTTTTGCTCAAAGTTGTTTTCGACAGCCTCTTCAAGAACTTCTAAGTATCTTTGATAGCCCTCTTCATACAGCCTGATGTTTTCATCCCGGGGAATTACAAAAGTGGGTTTTTGCAGGCTGAGTTGAATCCCTCTTTCAAATAACCTGGCTGATACCTCTTCTACCGGCTCATCAAGCACTCCTGCTGCAGCAATGTAGGCAGCGCCAACCGCGGCACCCTCAGTATGAGGATTGATAAGCTCCTTGCCGTAAACATCCGATCTTATCTGGCTAGCTTCTTCGCCTTTAGAACCGCCCCCGGTAATGGTAATTCTTTTCGGCTCAGCTATTTTCTGCTTTTGCATACCTCTTTGTAAGAGCTCAAAGCCATACTTCATAGCATAGGCTACTCCCTCCATTACCGCACGAATCAAATCTTCCTTTTTATCCTTAGTCGGATCATATCCCTTGATGTAGAGTTTACCCTGAGGCGCATAGGGAACCCTTTGTCCATGGATAAAAGGAATAATGATTTTGCCATTGGAGCCTGCCGGCGTATTTCTGGCAACTCTGTTAAGCATCTCGTAAGTGAACCTACCTTTTCCATAAACCTTCTCGGCGATATAATCTATGGCACTGGCCGCATCAATAATACAGTGCAAGGGCTGTCTTGGTCCCCGGGGATGATTAAATCTATCGTCAGGAAGAATAAAAGGGTGTAGGGTTCCATCCACGATGGGCTGTTTAACCCTGACGGAAAAGGTACCTGAGGTACCTACGCTCTCTAGAAGATAGGCATTATTGCCTAGCGTACTACACGGATTATCTCCTCCTCCACCGAAGATTCTGGTATCTACATCTAAGCCTGTCTTTTTAGCTATTCCCTCTGAAACAGTACCTACTTGAGAAGTAGAAGGAAGAATCTCCGGTACCCAGCGAGAATTTAATTTCATAACCTTCATTACTAATTCCGACAATGTGCCATCTAGCCTTAGATAGCCCGAGCCAGAAAGATCAGAAAGTTCTGTTGCCCACCTTTTTTCTCGGCTGATCTCTGTCTTTAGCCAGTCCTTGGGAAATAAAAGTTGTTCTGTCCTTTTATAAACCTGAGGTAGGTGCCTGTAGATCCAGAGCACCTTTGGTCCTTGAAAACCAGGCATAGCATGCATACCAATCTCTTCAACATAAGCATCTGTTCTGGCAGTCTCTTTAGCTACACTTTCTTCTATATCCTTACATTCCTGAGCACTCCTTTGACAACACCATAAAATGGCTTCATACAAAGGTTGATTATCCTTATCCACTACCACTGCTCCGTGCTGCTGACCGGAAAAAGCAATCCCCTCAACTTCTTTACTTGCAATTCCTGCATTTTTTAATAGCCTTTTAGTTGCCCTTATAAATGCTCTTTTCCAGAGAATAGGATCTTGTTGAGCCCAGCTTGGCTTAACCCAGTTCACTTCATAAACCACACTAGCAGTTGCCTTAACCTCACCGGTTTCCATATCCAGAAGGACTGCTTTATACCCGGATGAGCCCACATCACCGCCAATGACATATCTAGCCATCTTATCGTCCTCTCTAATTCTTCCTCATCGCATTTTTATTTACAGTTTAGCTATCTGATTCTATAATAAAAGACGGTTAAGTTTTTTCCCTCTCTTTATTTTTCTTTACCCACCGGGCATATTCGCGCATACCCTCCTCTACAGTATATTGGGGATAAAATCCAAGCTCCTCTTTGGCAAGAGAAATATCCAAAGTCTCTCCTCGAGGAAAGAGTTTGCCCGGGCCTATCTCCACCTGAGTAGGTTTATCACTATACTTTTGAGCCAAGCTTATCATCTGGGGAAAAGAAATCGACTGCTCAGAAGAGATATTTAACGATTTGTGCTTGAGATCCTCAGCCTGGTAGAGAAGATAAGTTCCATAGGCGGTATCTTTAACGTAAGTAAATCCCAGTTTCTGATCGGCACCCTTTTCCAGTTTTAGATCAGGAAGACCCTCAAGAGGTCCTAAAAGGCTCTTAAACAGCTTTGTTTGCTGAGAAGGAAGCCTTCCCGGGCCGAAGAAAAAGTAAAGACGAGCACTCCGAAAATCAAGACCGTAGTGATTTTCATATTGCTGGCCGATGAGCTCCCCGGCCACCTTGCTGGCGCCATATAAGTCACTAGGATGAAGAGGGTGAGTAAGTTCAGAAGGGTTGTCTTTTACCTCTCCGTACACTGCTCCTGAACTAACAAAGAGAAATTTCTTAATTTCAAAGAGTCTAGCTAGCTCGAGCATATTGACTGTCCCGGTCAGGTTTATCATAAGACCCTGGTGAGGGTTTCCCCAAAAAGCAGGATCGGCAGTTATAGCCACTGTGTGGATAATCCCCTCAATCTTATTCTTATATCGGATAAATACTTCCGCCAGTTTTGGGAAATCGAGCACACTTGCCCGAATAAATCTAATCTTATCTTTTACTTCCCTTAAATAATCAAGGTCCTTATCCACCACATCGAGAACTATAACCTCTTTTCCCTCCCCGGCAAATTGGTAGGTAAGCCAGGACCCTAATTGTCCATAACCTCCCGTAATAAGAACAGCCATTGAATTACTCCTTTAAAGCTATCAAGGAATGAGAAGTATCTTGCATCCTTGGCCCGAAATTGCTATATTGAAGGCCTTCTCGAAATCTTCTAAGGAAAATTTATGAGTAATTATAGGATCTATATTGAGTTTTCCCGTGGAAAGAAGATTCTCGGCTATCTCCCAGGTTCTCCATATTTCCCTTCCGAATAATCCTCTGACCCTGGCTTCCTTGAGAATAATCTGAGGAGATCCATCAATCTTTAAAAGCTCCTCAGGATGACCTATCATAAATAACTTCCCCCCAGTCCTTAAGTAATTAAATGCTTTCTCTAAGGCTTTAGCATCACCGGAAGCCTCGATTATCACTCCTGCTCCATTCCCGTTGGTCAGAGATAAAACTCTATCCACGAGAGATTCTTTTTGTGGATTAACCAGATGAGTCGCTCCCATTCTCCTGGCTAGGTTTAGCCTTTTCTCGTTAATATCGGTAGCGATAATCTTTTCGGCTCCTTTTATCCTCGAAATTCCCACCGCAAATTGCCCGATAGGCCCACATCCTATAACCACTACTGAATCTCCCTCTACTTCTCCTTCGTATACAGCCCTCAAGGGAATCCCCATTGGTTCGAGAAGACATCCCTTCTCAAAAGGTAGATCATCAGGCAGCTTCCTGGTGGAGACCAGGGGTATTACACAGTATTCAGCAAAACAGCCATTTACAGTGTGACCAAAAAGTTCCATATTCTGGCAGGTGTGGGGACGGTTATGCTGGCATTGCCAGCATTTTCCACAGGGAATATGGGTTTCCGCTGCTACTTTATCCCCTACTTTTATCCTTTTAACCTCCTTTCCAACCTCCACCACCTCACCGGCACATTCATGCCCTGGAATAAATGGCAAAGACTTAACCACATTTTTACACCAGGGTATCCATTTATAAATTTTCAAATCTGAGCCACATATAGCAGCAGCTTTCACTTTAACAAGAACCTCGTTGGACTTAGGCTCAGGAACAGGTATTTCCTCAAGATCAAAACCTACGGCCTCCTTATTTTTTAAAATCGCCTTCAAACCATTTTCTCCTTTCGCTTAAATTTTTCCCAAAGCGAGTTAAACTGCCAAGTTTTAATCTATTAACCAAGTCTAGGCAGCATATCACCTCCATGGTCTATAAGCCCTATCTTCACCCTTTTCCCATGCTTTGATAAGACCATTTCCCATGCCTCATCCAGGCTATCAGCGTGCCTGAAGCCAAGCCTTTCCTTTTGCTCTATAGACAGTCCCTCCGAAACGCAGATAACTTCAGAGCGACTTCTAACCAGCGCATGGCAAGCTAAGATAGAGGCACAGACGAGATCCTGGATCTTATTTTCTTTAATTAGCCGCTTTATCTCCTCATATGGCCTATCTCCGTATTTTTCAAACTCAGAGTGCGTGGGAGAGATGCCATCGGGGAAGGAAGCTAGAAGGATAACCGTGCCCTTTTCTCTAAGGCCGTTTTGAGCATAAGAGAGGGCCTTGGCACCCTGCCAATAGTCTATATCGGCTGGATAGGCGCTTGCTATAATCACATCAGCTAACTCGGGTATTTTTTGCTCATAAACCTTCCTGGCTACTTTTACTCCCTCTCTGTGGGCCTTCACTGGGTCACCGGAAACTACCTTGACTATCTTTCCTTTGCCATTGAGTACTACATTAACAATGAAGTTTAATCCAGCAATTCTTGCCACCTCCTCCATTTCCAACCTGGCCTCATTTTCCGAATTTCCTGCAACTTCAAAAAAGTCATCCCTTTCTACCGCCAGAAGATGCGTTTTCCCAGTGGTCTCCCAAGAACAAATTCCAGGCTGGACTATCTTAGCGCCTCCTCCATAACCAGCAAGAGAATGAGGAACAATGCTGCCTACCCCAATTAGATAATCAGCCTCATGGGCAATTTTATTAATGGATACGGGTATCCCCCTGGGAGTTGAGCCCAGGTAGATAAAATTAGCTTCGTCCTCCCACTCATGGTTTAAAATGGTTACTCTTGCCGTAAGCCTTTTCCCAAAACAGTGCTCTATCTCCTCCTTGCTCATATAACGATGGGTCCCTAGAGCAATCAGCACCGTGATATCTCTATCAAGTATGCCGGCTTCATTTAATCCATCCAGGAGGGCGGGAAAAATCTTCGCTCGGGGTGTGGGCCGAGTAATATCATCTGCCATGATAACCACCTTCATCCCTTTTTTCACTTCTTGAGATAGAGGAGCTGAGCCTATGGAATTCTCTAGTGAGTGCTTAATAGATTTTTGCTCATTCTCTAGTCCAGGAAGACCCTCTGGCTTTATAGCATATATAAGATTTCCCAGGGGAATTTTTACCTCAATCTCCTTATCTTTATACCTTAAAGTTAATCTTTTCCTCATTTTTTTCAATCATTCAAAAACTTTGGTTTCCAATAAGTTCACTAAGCCATAATATGAGATTTTTCTAAGAGAGTCAATTTGACAGCTCCACCAAATTATACTAAACTTAAGCATTAGATTGCGCTAATATAGAGGAAAAGCTCAAGGAGGTAAGCCAAAAATGCCTTTATATCGATACAAATTTGGCAGGTGCGGGGAAGAGTTTACCCGCTTGGTAAATCTGGGTAAGGAAAATAAACTTAAATGCACAAAATGCGGTAGCTCCCAATTGACAAAACTCCTTCCTCGATTCATCAGCGGGAGAACCAAAGAAGGCACACTAGGTGGAACGAACAGCTGTGCCACCTGTCAAGTACCAAGCTGTACCTCCTGCCATAGATAAATGATCGAGAAAATCAGGCGCTTCTTTAAAGAAGGTGGGTAAGGCGATAATAAATGAAGTGCGATCTTTGTGGAGGTAAGGTTGTCGCTCTAAAATAGGTAATTAGGAGTGAGGTATGGATTTATGGGCCGAAAGATTCACTGAGGAAACCGATGAGCTGGTGAAGGATTTTACCTTCTCTATTGACGTGGACAAAAAACTCTATCCCCACGATATAATCGGGAGCATTGCTCATGTCAAAATGCTCTCCAAGGTGAGGATCATCGAGGAAAAGGAGGCTCAAAAGATCATCCTGGCCCTGGAAGAGATAAAAAAAGACCTGGATGAGGGAAAGCTTGACTTCACCGGAAAAGAAGACATTCATATGGCTATAGAGGAGGAGGTAATAAGAAGAGCCGGGGAGGCTGGCAAAAAGATTCACACGGCAAGATCCAGAAATGACCAGATAGCCCTGGATGAAAGACTTTTCTTGAGAGAGGAAATAAGTGCAATCCTCC
>Ga0307430_1000137_pt1 | contig 71345 bp, 70 predicted proteins | sample SalMarWE160130MG_FD_202159 | JGI IMG/M metagenome (GOLD analysis project Ga0307430, IMG submission 202159) | Salt marsh sediment microbial communities from the Plum Island Ecosystem LTER, Massachusetts, United States - WE1603-130 | ecosystem: Environmental > Aquatic > Marine > Intertidal zone >... | reverse complement strand
CCCCGACAACTGAATCTTACCCCCTCTCCTGCATTTTGACCAGCTTGCTCCCCGAGCTGGGGCAATCCCGCATGCCTTGTCTCCGAATACCCCCCCGAACATCCGCCCCTCATACCCAGAACCCCTACTATCTGCCCGCGTATTCTTCATTGCTGCTTGCTGTCACGACCTCTTGACAAACTTGCCGATCTGTGGTATATTGTTATTGAGAGCGCTCCCACAAACTGCCTCTAAGACCCCTTCTTCGACCGCAAAACGTGATTTTTTCTTAGGATTGTATGAGAGCGCTCCCAGGAGCCATCAATGTCTCCTACCTTAGAAGAAGTTGCCCGACTGACCGGCGTCTCCCGCTCCACCGTTTCTCGCGTCATCAACAACCACCCCAATGTACGTCCTGAAACCAGGGAACGGGTGCAGCAGGCTATCCGCAAATCCGGCTATCAACCCCACGCGCTTGCGCGCAGCTTGGTCACCAACCGTACCCAGATCGTTGGCATGGTTATCCCCGAGGCGGTGACGACGCTTTTCACCGACCCCTTCTTCCCTCTCGTGCTGCGCGGAGCCACCGAGGCATGTAACGCCCATCAGTACCATCTGATGCTCTCCTTGTTCACCGCCTCCGCTGACCGGCACGAGATGTACCAACGCGTTCTGCTCAGCGGCTACCTGGACGGCGCAATCGTGGCTTCGACTTCACTAGACGATCCGCTCTTCTCCGATTTACTACAAGACAGGATCCCATTCGTCTCCATAGGGCGACATCCCAACAAGCGAGTCCATTACGTGGATGCTGACAACGTCACCGGGGCACGAATGGCGGTCGAGCACTTGATCCGCCAGGGATACCGGCGCATCGCCACCATCACCGGCCGACTAGACACATTCCACGGTCAGGATCGCCTCGAAGGCTACCGCCAGGCGCTACAAGCACACCGTATTCAAGTGGATGAAAGCCTGATCGTTGAAGGAGACTTTGCCGAGCGCAGCGGTAGGGTGGGCATGCAACGATTGCTCCCTGACTCCCCCGACGCTGTCTTCGTTGCCAGCGACATGATGGCTATCGGTGCTCTGAAAGCTCTCCGCCAGGCAGGTTGGCAAGTTCCCCATGACGTTGCCTTGGTTGGCTTCGATGATATTCCTGCTGCCTCGGTGATTGAACCGGCACTGACAACCGTTCGCCAGCCGATCGAACGCATGGGTTCGATGGCAGTAGATCTGCTATTGAGTGTGTTGGAAAACTCCTCAGAGGAAGAGGCTCCCGCCCACAGGATTATCTTGCCCACGGAACTGGTAGTTAGAGCCTCTTGTGGTTCTGCTTAAAGTTGCCCAGATGAAAGGAGGTGGTGAGGAATTTGAAGCAATGTGAAGAAAGATGCATACAGGTCTTCACCCCCGGCTTGACATAGACAGAGGGAAGACCTGTACGCGAGACCTGTGCGGAGCCAAGCTCCACACAGGGTATAGTTTACCAGACCATTCACATGAAGTCAAGGAGGAAAAGAAATGCGTAAGTCAATTCTGCTTTTTGTGAGTCTGCTGATGACTTTGAGCCTGGTGCTCGCTGCCTGCGCGGCACCTACGCCAGAGGTCATCGAGAAGACGGTGGAAGTGCCAGTCGAACAGACGGTGGAAGTGGAAGTGCCAGTGGAAGTCGAGGTGACAGTGGAGGTCCCCGCCGAAGTGCCTACAGTTGAATACGAACGGGGCGAAACCCTCTACGTCAGCGGAGCAGCGTGGGGTCCACCATCGACCTGGAATCCTTTCCAAACAGGGAGTCTTGCCAACACATCAGGAACAATCGGAAACGTGTATGAATTCCTATTCGCGTTTGACCCGTTGACCGGTGAGTTTATTCCCTGGCTCGCGGAGAGTGGGGAATGGAGCGATGCCACGACCTATGGCGTAACGCTCAGGCAGGGCCTCACCTGGAGCGACGGCGAACCACTGACAGCCGCTGACGTCGTGTTCACCCTCGAACTGACCCAACAGTATGATGCGCTTGGGTTCGCCGCACTGTGGACGTATCTGACTGGTGTTACTGCGGTCGACGAAACCCATCTGCAATTCACCTTCACCGACCCCCTCTACCAGCAATGGGATTACTACCTCTACAATATTCCGATTGTTCCACAGCATCTCTGGGAAGGCAGAACAGAAGAGGAGATCACCACCGGCGCTAATGAAAATCCTGTTGGCTCGGGTGCATACCTGTATGAGTCACATGGCGAAGATAGAAACGTATGGCTGAGAAACGAGGACTGGTGGGGAATGAGCGTGTTTGGCAAGCCCGCTCCCAAGAGGATCGTGGATATTCGCTTTGCCAGTAACAACGTCGCTCTCGGTGCGGTTATTAAGGGCGATCTCGATCTGAGCAACAACTTCTTACCCGGCATTGCAACGCTGGCACAAAAAGGTTACGTTCAGACTTATTTCGCCGAAGCACCGTACATGCTCTCTGCCAATACGGCCGTTTTGTTCTTGAATACGACAAAACCGCCGATGGACGACCCGGCTTTCAGAAGGGCGCTTGCTTTTGCCATCAATGTAGACGACATTGTGAACGTCGCTTACGCCCAACTGGTCAGGGCCGCCAGCCCGACCGGCCTTCTTCCTACCCTAGCCAGGTTCGATGACGCGGACGTGCTTGCGAGGTTGGGTTACACCTATGATCCGGCAGAAACCGCAGCCATCCTTGAAGGCGCCGGATATACGAAGGGCGACGATGGCTTCTACAAAGCACCCGATGGCTCCGCGATCGAACTGGAAGTTACTTGCCCGTTCGGATGGACGGACTGGATGGAGGCGATTAATGTTATCGCCACCAGCGCCCAAGGAGCAGGGATCAACATCAAAGCCGTGACCCCAGATTATGGCGCCTGGAACACTGCGCTCATGGGTGGCACATTTGATATGACCCTGAACAACTGGGCGGGGATGAGCAACACCCCATGGACGTTGTACAACCTCTTGTTTGTACACCCGATCATAGAGCAAATGCAAGAGGGCAACTTTGGCAGGTACGATGACCAGGAAATGTTCGATCTGGTGGATGCACTTGCCAGGGTACCTCTTACGGATGAGGCGGGTGTGCAGGCCGCTTGTTCAGCTATTCAGGAAAAAATGCTGACAGAGATGCCCATGATTCCTCTCTGGTACAACGGTCTGTGGTCCCAGTTCAGCAACGCGGTCTGGACGAACTGGCCGACAGAAGCATCAGATGCTCCAACGCTTCCTACTACTTGGTCCGATTACTGGAACAAGGGTAGTCTGCTAACGCTCATTGGGCTGGAGCCGGCAGAGTAAACAAGTTGGGGTTGGTACGGTAAGACTGTTCAGGCCCCGCCCCTCCTTGGTGGCTCGTGGGAGGGGCGGAGTTTTTTGTCACCTTCTTTCAGGAAGGAGGCGCTGTGAGACGCTATTTCGGTAGAAAGCTCCTCATTTACATCCTCACGTTTTTCCTTGCGGTGACCATAGACTGGTTGATCCCGCGCTTCATGCCCGGCGATCCTATTGCGAATGTAATGGCGAGGATCGGCGCCGTGGTGAACCCTGGTGCTGCTCAGAAGATGTACGATTATTTCTCAAGAGTCTTTGGATTAGATCTTCCCATCTGGCAACAGTACCTCAACTTCTGGAATGCCCTTTTCCATGGCGACCTTGGGATAAGCGTATATCTGTTTCCGACGCCTGTGACCAGGGTACTCATGCGTGCCGTACCCTATGACGTCTTTCTTTTGATTCCCTCGATCCTGCTGAGCTGGTACGCGGGCAACAAATTCGGTGCTTTCGCGGCGCGATCCAGGTGGCTTGACAACACCATATCGCCGCTCGGCTATGTCCTCACGGCGTCTCCATATATGTGGCTCGGTATCTTGTTGGCCTGGGTGTTTGGGATCGTCCTGGGGATTTTCCCGATTGCCGGTGCGTATAGCTTCACGATGCGACCTCATCTCTCGTGGGCTTTTGTCGGGAGTGTTCTGCACCACTGGTTCTTACCCTTCATCTCCCTCTTCCTGGTGGGGTTTGGCGGTCAGGCGATTGGCATGCGGAACATGATCATCTACGAACTCGAAGCGGATTATTCTCACTACCTCGAGGCCCTTGGGGCACCACGACGCCTGGTCAGAAAGTACGCGTTCAGAAACGCGATCCTTCCCCAGATTACCGGGCTGGCACTTAAGCTTGGTGTCATCATTGCCGGTGCTCTTGTAACAGAAGTCGTGTTTTCATACCCCGGAATCGGCTACCTGCTTCTTGCCGCTATTCAGAATCAGGATTACTTCCTCATCCAGGGATGCTTCCTCTTCATCATCATCAGCGTGTTGCTCGCCAATTTCGCTATTGATATCGCTTATGTCATCATTGATCCGAGAACGCGAAGAGGAATGACGGGTGAAGCAGCATGAAGAAACCAAAAAAGAAAAATGAATTCCTCTACTTTGCTCTCAGAAACAACAAACTCCGGGTTGGGTTAACCATTGTCCTTCTCTTTCTTGTACTCTCGTTCATCGGCCCAATGCTCACGCATAACGAACCATTTGCGTATGCGAATCCTGGTGGTGCTGAACCACCATCGTCCGCATACTGGTTCGGAACCACGTTTTTTGGACAGGATGTTTTTGCTCAGTTTGCACACGGCCTGCGAGCGACCTTTCTCGTGGGAATCATCGGCGGCGGACTTGGCACTCTCATAGGAATCCTGGTTGGTTTCACTGCCGGATATCGCGGCGGCATTGTGGATGAAATACTCAATGTGTTCACGAACATCGTCCTGGTCATTCCAACGCTGGCAGTGCTGCTTATTATTGCGGCCTATCTTGAGGTCCGGAGCATTCTCATGGAGTGCATCTTTATTGGGTTTACAGCCTGGCCCTGGGCGGCGAGAGCCATCCGGGCCCAGACCTTTTCCTTGCGCACCAGAGAGTTCGTTGATCTCGCCAGGATGAGCGGGATGAAGTCATTAAAGATTATCTTCACGGAGATTGCGCCGAATATGATGTCCTATCTGGTCATGACCTTCATCCTCCAGTTTGGCGGAGCGATCCTGAATGCGGCCACACTGGATTTCATCGGACTCGGCCCGACAAACGCGGTTTCGCTTGGGCTGATGATGCAGGTTGCGGTCCTCTGGGGCGCTCTTCAGCTTGGTTCGTGGTGGTGGTTTGTTCCACCGGGTCTTGCGATCACGGCCATCGTTGGAGCGTTATACGTCATGAACGTTGGGCTGGACGAAGTCTTCAACCCCAAACTCAGGGAGATGTGAAGCCATGAGTTTACAGGTAGAAAACCTCAGAGTCTACTATCAAACCCTGAAAGGGGATGTCAGAGCACTGGAGGGCGCTACATTCACCGTCGCAGATAGGGAAATCATGGGGCTGGCTGGCGAATCGGGCTGCGGAAAGACCACGCTTGCCCACAGCCTGATCCGCTTGACCCTCCCCATGAGATTCGTCGAGGGCCGTGTGACACTCGACAATGAGGAGCTACCCGTATGGGACATGGAGAGAATGAACGATTTCCGGTTCAAGGAAATCTCCATCATACCGCAGTACGCCATGAATGCCATGAATCCGACGCGGAAGATCGGAAAGATGACTGAAGAGCTGCTCAGATCGAGAAAGGTGGACTTTAGAGCCTCTTTGCCTGAGCTGAAGAGGAGGCTGGATCTCGTCAAACTGTCACACGATGTGCTGGACATGTACCCCATAGAGCTGTCGGGCGGCATGAAGCAGAGAATGGTGATGGTTCTATCTATTCTGCTGAATCCCTCATTGCTCATCGCCGACGAGGTCACCTCGGCGCTCGACGTGTCCAGCCAGAAGGCCGTCGCGGAGATGCTTGTCGAATTTCGGAACCAGGGCTGCTGTAAAAGCGTGATTGTCATAACCCATGACATCTCGATACTGTACCAGATCGCAGACAGCATCTTGATCATGTACGCAGGGCAATTGGCGGAGAAAGCCTCCACCGATGTGATCATAAATTCCCCTCGGCATCCGTATACAAAGCTGCTGATTTCATCCTTACCGGAAATCGGAGTGAAATATGCCGAGAAAAGACTGACAGGCATTCCCGGCAGCCCCCCATTGCTGCTCGATCCCCCAATTGGATGCCGGTTCAGAGACCGGTGTCCCCTCGCGTTTGATAAATGCGTAGAAGAACCCCCGTTCATTGAAATCGAGAAGGATCACTTCGTTGCTTGCTGGAAGGTGTTTGAAGAGAATGCTCAAGCTTGACAATATATCAAAAGTCTATAAGGTTGGAACCTTCGGAGGGAAGGAACTCCACGCAGTGAGCGACGTCAGCTTCGATGTTAAGGATGGAGAGGTTGTCTCCCTAATCGGTGAGAGCGGAAGCGGGAAAACCACAATAGGGAAGATGATTTTACGTCTCATCTCGACAAGCTCGGGGGCGATTTCATTCAACGGGGTTGACATCTCCACCCTCAAACGCGGTGCACTGAAAGAGTACTATCGGAATGTACAGGGCGTGTTCCAGGACCCGTTTAGTTCCTACAACCCGATCTTCAAGGCCGATCGGGTTTTCAGGATAATTAGGGAAGAGTTTTTTCCGGAGATCAAGAGCCGGGAATGGAACACCAAGGTAGAGAGTACATTGGAGGCTGTCGGTCTGAATCCCGGCGATGTGTTGAACAAGTTTCCCCACCAGCTCAGCGGTGGGCAACTGCAACGTTTTCTCATCGCCCGCGCGCTGTTGCTAGACATTCAGTTTCTCGTGGCAGATGAGATCATCAGTATGCTCGATGCATCCACACGAGTCGATGTTCTCAACTTGCTGGCAGACCTCAAATCCCGTGGCCTATCTATCCTTTTCATAACGCATGATCTCTCGCTGGGTTACTACATCAGCGAAAAAGCGGTGGTTCTCTATCGAGGATGTGTTGTGGAGATGGGCTCGACAGAGAGAATATACGACAATCCACTGCATCCATACACAAAGATGCTAATGGCCTCCGTTCCACGCCTGGATAAGAAATGGGAAGAGGTAGAGGTGGAGCTGAAAGCAAAGCAGTCAGAGCTCACCAGTGGCTGTGTCTATTACGAAAGGTGTCCAGTCGCAGACAAAGATGAAGGTTGTGACAGATACAGGCCCACGCTGTTAGAGGCGGAAAGTGATCATTTTGTAGCGTGTAGCCGCTACACGGAAGGGGAGTAAGGAATGTCAAAGGCAGAGTTGATTGGTCCCGAACTGCCCAACATTCCTTGGGAAGAACACCCTCATGAGTGCAACGAAGTGGTCTGGCGCTACTCGAAGAATCCCATCATCCCGCGGGATCTGATCCCCTCGTCCAACAGCATCTTCAACTCGGCAGTGATACCGTATCAGGGCGAGTTCCGCGGAGTCTTTCGCTGCGACGACAAACGCCGAGTCATGCAGATTCACGCCGGGCGCAGCAAGGACGCGCTGGATTGGGAGCTCGACAACGAACGCATCCGGTTTCAACCCGCCGAAGGCGTAGAACCGATGGAGTGGGGCTACGGTTACGACCCGCGCGTCTGCTGGATCGAGGATCGCTACTACCTCACCTGGTGCAACAGCTTCGCGGGCTGGCCGACCATCGGGATAGCGTACACCTACGATTTCGAAACATATTATCAGATGGAGAACGCCTTTCTGCCCTTCAACCGCAATGGTGTCCTGTTCCCGCGCAGAATCAATGGCAATTATGCCATGCTCAGCCGCCCTAGCGATCGTGGACACACACCCTTTGGAGAGATCTACTACTCCGAAAGCCCCGATATGACCTATTGGGGCAAGCACCGCCTGGTCATGCGACCCGCCAGCGGCTGGCAGAGCACCAAGATTGGCGCCGGCCCCATCCCCATTGAAACGACCGAGGGCTGGCTGATGTTCTACCACGGGGTGCTGACCTCCTGTAATGGCTTCGTCTACTCGATGGGCGCCGCGCTGCTGGATATCCACCAGCCCTGGAAGGTGCTCTACCGCACCGAGCCGTATCTGTTGCATCCCAAGGAGATCTATGAGCAGGTTGGCGACGTACCCAACGTGGCCTTCCCCTGCGCCGCCCTGACCGATGCCGCCACCGGGCGGATCGCCATCTACTACGGCGGAGCAGATACGGTGACATGTCTGGCTTATGCGAAACTCGATGAGCTAATTGATTTCATCAAAGAGAATTCTCTCTGAAGGATCAATGCGAAGGTCTGGCGCCTCGATGCCGGGCATCTGGCGGAGGGCAGTAGTCCTGGGCACGCTAATGATGGCGAGTGTGGTATCCTGCACACTCGTTTTTGCACATTTTCACCATCTGGACAGGGCAGCAGGGCAGCCATCTCTGAGCCACAGTGGAGGTGCGAAGTGGGTGGACTGAAGATCTGTGTCATCGGTGGAGGCAGCACCTATACCCCGGAGCTCATCGAAGGTTTCATCGAGAGAGAGGATAAATTGCCCGTGGCGGCCATCGCTCTGATGGATATTGATGAAAACAGATTGCGGGTTGTGGGCGGACTGGCGGAGCGCATGTTGCGGGCAGCCGAGACCGACATCGAACTGAGACTTGCGACTCGGCGGAAAGAAGCGCTCGCAGGGGCCGACTATGTCATTACCCAGATTCGAGTAGGAGGACTGGCCTGCCGGATCCAAGATGAAAAGATCCCCCTTCAATTTGGAGTCGTGGGCCAGGAGACCACAGGACCAGGCGGCTTTGCCAAGGCACTGCGCACCATTCCTGTTCTCCTGGACATTGTCCACGACGTGGCCGAGGTGTCGCCAGGGGCCCACCTCATCAATTTCACTAACCCTTCGGGCATCATCACAGAGGCCCTGCTCAAATACACCAATACCCCTACCGTTGGCCTGTGCAACTCCCCCTTTGGGTTCCAGCGGGGCATCGCCCACCAGTTGGGCGCTGCCCCTGAGCGTATCCAGTTGGACTACGTTGGACTGAACCACCTGAGCTGGATTCGCGGCGTGAGGTTGGACGGCGAGGACGTCTTCGACCGGGTGCTGGAAGGCGCCATAGCCCTGGCCAGAGCGGGCGAATCCCCCTTTTCCCCAGAGCTCCTCGAGACGCTGCGGATGCTCCCCAGTTACTACCTGACCTATTACTATAACCACGATCAGGTGGTGGCCGAGCAGCGCCGGGCGGAGAAAACCCGGGGAGAGGTCGTCCAGGAGATCGAAGCCAGCCTGCTGGAGCTCTACGCTGACCCCAACTTGAAGCACAAACCCAAGCTGCTGGAGAAGCGGGGCGGTGCCCACTATTCCACCGTAGCCGTGGCCGTCATCAGTGCTATCCATCACGACAAGGGTGAGGTACACATCGTCAACACACGTAACAACGGTGCCCTGCCCGATCTCCCTCCGCACTGTGTGGTGGAGCTGCCCTCAGTGATCAATGGGAGCGGCGTCCGAGCGATCCCTGTGGCCCCCCTGCCTCCGGCGATACGGGGGCTGACCCAGGCCGTCAAGGCCTACGAGGAACTGACGGTCCTAGCCGGAGTGGAGGGGGATGAGCAAGCGGCCTTGCAGGCTCTTCTGGCCCATCCATTGGTGCCCTCCTTTGCCGTGGCCCAAGGGCTCTGGGCGGCCATCAAGGAGGCCAACCGAGCTTACCTATCACAGTTCGACTTGGGTTGAGTAGCCGAAGGCGTACCGAAACCGAGGAAGGACGTGAGTCTCGTTCTGGGCGTAGATGCTGGCGCAACTAAGACCTTCCCGTAGATTTTGCTCTCCTGACCCCGGCCGTCGAGGGAATAGGCATCGCCCGGCGGGTACGCATCAAGAACGATACTATGGTCGCCCTGCGAGCTGGCCTCAAGCGCAGTTGGGGTGTGGCCGTCATAAGCGGTGCCGGCTTCAATGCGGGCGGCATCGGGCCCGACGGACAGGAGATTCAACTGCCGGGCCTGGGGACGCTGTCGGGCGATTGGGGCGGGGGCGGCGATATCGCCCAGGAAGTGATCCGTCTCATCTGCCGTGCCTGGGACGGGCGGGGCCAGCCCACCGTGCTGACGGAGATGGTTCTCACTGCCCTGGGGCTCCCTTCGGTGGAGGAGCTGATCGCCCAGCTCTACCAAAGCCAGTTCGGCTACTATCCCGGCCAGTTTGACCAACGGCGCCTCCTCGCCCTGGTCCCTCTCGTCTTCGAGGCAGCCTATGGAGGGGACCAGGTGGCTCAGGATCTTCTGGTGCGGGTAGGAACCGAGGTGGGAACCACGGCCAACGCGATCATCAAGCGGCTGGGGTTGGAAACCACCGATGTGGAGGTGGTGCTTGGGGGCAGCGTGTTCAAGGGCAGTGGGCCGCTGCTGGTTGACACGATTACTCAGGTGGTGCACAGGATAGCTCCCCAGGCCACCATTGTGCTCCCGGAGTTTGAGCCGGTTGTAGGGGCGATTTTTCTGGCCCTGGAGGGTCTGGGAGTGGAGGTCAACGAGGCTGTCTACGCCAACGTGCGGGCCAGCCTGCCGGACGAGCTGAGGCCGGAGCAACCCTCGTGAGAGGCAAAGGCCGCGAGTTGGGCCACAACGACTTCGCCTTCGCCATTGGGGGAGAGCTGTGAGGGAGTATGGGTAGTTGGATAACAAAATCGCAAAGGTGATAGATCCCCGGGACAGGTATCTCCGCCACCTGACGGATGGGATCATGGCTTTCTGGATAAAGCATGGCCCGGATACCAGGCATGGCGGTTTTTACGGCGTCCTCGACCGGAAGGGTGACCCGCTCCCCTCGCTTCCGAAAGGTCTTGTACAGCACGCCAGGTTCCTCTGGTCCTTCTCTGCCGCTTACAGGCTTGACCCGCAACCAGTGTATCACGATATGGCAGACCGCTCGTTCAACTTTCTTCAGGAGCGCTTTTATGACCCGGTAAGACTCGGCTGGTATTACCTGGTCTCAGCGGAGGGCCTGCCCCTCAACAAGCAGAAGCATCTCTACGGGCAGAGTTTCGTCATCTATGGGCTGAGCGAATATTTCCTGGCCTTTGGGAACGAGGAGGCCCTCAGGCTTGCCCTTGATACATTTGGCGTGATGGACAAATTTGGTCATGACAGCCAATGGAGGGGCTATAGGGAATCCTTCTCAGAGGAGTGGAACCCCATTCCCCAGCATCCAGACTACGGCGTGAGTGGTGACAGAAAGACCATGAACACTCATGTCCACCTTCTGGAATCTTTCACCAATCTATGCAGGGCTTCTAAGGATGCGATGGTTAAGAACCGTCTTGAGGAGCTGATAGATCTATGCGCGAATACCATCACCGACACAAAGAGGGGATGTGCCTTCCAGTTTTTCGAACATGACTGGACACCTCTCCCCTCCTCTGTATCCTATGGACACGACATAGAACTTTCCTGGCTCCTGACCGAAGCTGGCGATGTTTGTGGGATCAGCAACGTGAGTTCTATCCATGAACTCTCCCTGTCGCTTGCCAGAGGAGTGACAAGGAACGGCTTCGACCGTGAGAACGGGGGAGTCTTTTACGAAGGTGACGAGAGGGGTAGGGCTACAGGAAAACAAAAAGTGTGGTGGGTTCAGGCAGAAGCCCTGGTAGGCTTTCTCAATGCCTATGCCTTAAGTGGCGACGAAAGCTTTATAGATGCATTTGCCAACGTCGAGGAATGGGTTTTTGGCCGGCAGTTCGATAGGGAATACGGTGAGTGGCACCAAGAGATCACCCCTGAGGGCAAATGCAGGGGCGAAAAGGCCAGCCTCTGGAAGACTCCTTATCACACTGCACGTGCATGCATAGAGGTCGTTCGCAAACTGAATCGCTTGCGTAAGTAAATGAAGGGGGAGACGAGCCGTGTCTGAATCCATCATCCTGAATCTGGATGGAAGGTGGAAGTTACGGGATTTCACGCCGGGTCAGGGGTTAGCGGCAGGCGCACACCTGCCTGACTATGATGATACAAGTTGGCACCCGGCTTCCGTGCCTGGAGACGTGCACACAGCATTGGTGGAGATCAAACGCCTGTCGTCGCCCTTCTACGACATGAACGTGGAAACTTGCCAATGGGTGGAGTGCCAGGAGTGGTGGTATCGCACAACGTTCGAAGCGCCCTCGGGCAAGGATGACGCCGAGGCCAGGTACCTGCTGGCCTTCGACGGCCTGGACACCTTGGCCACCGTCTACCTGAACGGGGCTGAGATCGGCCGCCACCGGAACATGTTCATCACCGCCACTTTTGACGTGACGGAGCATCTGCGAGCCGGTGAGCACAACACGTTGGCCGTGCGCTTCGAGCCGGTGGTGGCATCCGTCGGCGAGCGGGAGATCGAAGGGCAATGGGGCCGCAACCCCGAGCGGGCCTGGGTGCGTAAGGCGCAGTGCAACTTCGGCTGGGACTGGGCACCACGGCTGGTGAGCGTGGGCATCTGGCAGGGGGTGACGCTGCGCCGTTACGTGGGCGCTCGCCTGGGTGGGGTCTTCTTCAAGACCACGGTCATCAGCCCTCAAGCGGCAGAAGCGACCGTTGTCGTCGAGGCCGAACGGTGGGCCGATGTGCCAGACCTGGAGGCGCAGATCACCCTGAGCCGGGGCGAGCAACGGCTAACCGACCAGGCCCCGCTGGCCAATGGCCGGGCGGAGGTGGCCTACACCATCCCCGATCTCGCCCTGTGGTGGACCCACGACCTGGGGGAGCCAGCCCTCTACGAGCTGGAGGTCGCCTTGCAAGCCGGCGGGAAGACCCTGGACACCCACTGCGAGCAGGTGGGCATTCGCACCATCCAGGTCGATCAGTCACCCGACCCAGAAGAACCGGGCACCAAATTCTTCACCTTCGTCCTCAACGGCGTCGAGTTATTCGCCAAGGGGGCCAACTGGATCCCGGCCGATTCCTTTGTGGCTCAGGTGGACGAGGCTCGCTACCGCGATCTCCTGGAGCTGGCCGTCGAGGCCAACATGAACATGTTGCGGGTCTGGGGCGGTGGCATCTATGAGAAAGACATCTTTTACCGTCTCTGCGATGAGCTGGGCATCCTTATCTGGCAGGACTTTATGTTCGCCTGTGCGCTATACCCCGACGATGTCCCTTTCATGGCCGAGGTGGAGCGGGAGGCGGAGGCGGTGGTGCGGCGGCTGCGCAACCATTCCTGTCTGGCCCTCTGGTGCGGCAACAACGAGAACGACTGGCTAGACGACATGCTCAACTGGCAGCGGTCGGGGCGGGACTTTCCGGGCAGGAGGATTTACCATGAGCTGCTGCCGCCCATCGTCGAGCGGCTGGATGGCACCCGGCTCTACTGGCCCTCCAGCCCCTATGGCGGGAACGACCACAACGACGAACGGGAGGGAGACCGCCACAACTGGCAGGTCTGGCATGGTGCTGTGTTCCCCCGACGCTTCTGCGAGGAGCTGAAGCGAGACCTCTCGCCGGAGGGCATCTCCTACCGCCACTACGCCGAGGACCCGGCCCGCTTCATCAGCGAGTTCGGCATGCACGCCGCGCCGGTGTTGGAGACGCTGCGACGCAACGTGCCAGCCATAGCCCTGCGCCTCGGCAGCCCGGAGCTGCTCTACCGCAACAAGGACGAACCTAAAGGCAAAGGGGACTTGTTGATGCTGGCCCACACCGGCCTGCCCAACTCGCTACAGGAGTACCTCGACTTCTCCATGATTTGTCAGGCCGAGGGGCTAAAGTTCGGCATCGAACACTATCGGCGGCGGAAGTTTCACTGCAGCGGGACCCTCTTCTGGCAGTTGAATGACTGCTGGCCGGGCCTCAGTTGGAGCGTGTTGGACTACTACCTCTTCCCCAAGGCCGGCTACTTCTATGCTAAGAGGGCCTATGCGCCCATTTTGGCCTCCTTCAAAGAGGAAGTGGATGGCGTCTCGCTATGGATCACCAACGACACCGTGGAGGACTTTGTGGACACGGTAAGGGTCCTTCACGGCGACTTCTCCGGCCAGGAGCTGTACGAGGAGGTCCTAGAGGTCCGAGCGCCAGCCAACGCCTCTGTGAAAGTCCGGCATCTCTCCTTCGATGAGCTAGGCGTCAAAGATCCCCGGCAGGAGTATTTGGCCGTGCGCTCCCGAAGCGGTTTGTTCCCTGATAACCGCCACTTCTTCGTGGAGGTCAAGGATCTGAAGCGGCCGAAGCCCAACTTGACGGTGAAGATCACTGGGGGGAGCGATGGGAAATACGAGATCCGGGTAGCCACCGACACCTACGCCTACTTCGTCAAGCTGGTCGTACCCATAGAGGGCACTAAGTTCAGCGATAATTACTTCGACCTCTTTCCCGGCCAGGAGCGGGTCATAGAGGTCTGGAGCGAGGCGGACCGGCGGCTAGAAGAGAACGATATAGCAGTGGGCTGCCTCTAGCAGAGCTGAAGGTGGGAGAGACGGCGGTAGTTCCTGCGCCCCAAGAAGAACGAGCTTTAATCTTGGAGGTTAGGGGGGATGGTAGCTTCCCAGTTAACCGTGGTCAGGAACAACACCGAGCGACAAGCGATTTGGCGACATTTGAGGGTCATCCTCTTCGTTTGGGTGGTCTCCAGAGTGGTCATGGCACCCGAAAAGACAGCAACTCTTCCACCGTCCAAAGGTGATCTGTAACTCACCTGAAACGTTCCTGAAACCCACAACCAGGCCACCTTCTGGTAAACTACAGTGATAAGCAGGGCTGATTCCGCGATCTACCATCCGCAATCTTATGACTACCACGCACATCCTGATCGTAGACGACGAACCAAGAGTGGCTTTCTTCCTGAGCAAGGTGCTGGAGCGCTCGGACCGGAATTACCGCGTGAGCGTCGCTCACTCTGGGGAGAAGGCGCTGGAGATGCTCAATGGCTCCTCCGTGCACCTGTTGGTCACCTGAGGTGCGACGCACTTCAGAAGTGCGTCACACCTGCGGGCGGCGGCTGAGGAGGGGATACCCCCCTCAGACTCCCCCCCGTACAGCACCCAGCAACCAGTAACCAGAAATCAGGAACCAGGATCAGATAGAGATGGGGGAGACGCACCGATTTCAGTGTCATCAGTGAATTCAGCGCTTCAGTGGTTCAAGACCCCCGGCGACCTACCAGCACCCGCTCATCCGCCTACTTCACCAATCCTGCCCGCCGCAAGTCGTAGAGCACCACGCGGTCGAAGGGCATATCCGTCTCGACGGGGACGTAGTGCACGTCGCGGGCGCGGCATGTCGCCTGGATTTCGCCCCGCCAGGCGGCCAACCGGCGGCAGTACAGCGCGCGCATCCCGCCGTCAATCGTCACCTCCTGGGGATCACCTGTCTCCACGTCCAGCAGCCGCAGGTCGCCTGCCAGCGGCGGCTCCACCTCGTCGGGGGCCAGCACGTGCAGGACAGCGACCTCGTGCCCCCGGGCCGCCAGCCGGGTCAACCCCTCGACGTAGCCGGCCGGGGAGAACAGGTCGGAGATAAGCACCGCCAGCCCCGGCCGGCCGCCGGAGATGGCGTAAGAGCGCAGGCCAGCGTTCAGGTCGGTCGTGCCCCCGGCCTCCAGGCCCTCCAGCCACTCAAACAGCCGCAGCGCGTGGCCACGCCCCCGTACCGGGCCAAAGGAAGCAGGAGGCAAGGACGCAGGAAGCGAGGAAGCCCGGAGCAGCGCAACAGAAAGGCGATCACCGCCTACCAACGCAATGTACCCCAACGCCGCCGCCAGCCGCCGCGCATAAACCCACTTATTCTTCTCCCCCTCCCCTGGTCCCCTTGTCCCCTTGTTCCCCTGTTCCCTTGTCCCCCCGTCTCCCTGCTCCTCCCCCCAATCCATCGAGCCGCTGCCGTCAAGAAGGATGTGAACCGCCAGGTCCTCCTCTTCCTCGAACAGTTTGATGAAGGGACGCTCCAATCGGGCGTAGATATTCCAGTCTACCCGCCGCAGGTCGTCGCCCCGGGTGTAGTCGCGGTAGTCGGCGAACTCAACCGAGGTGCCGCGCCTGGTGGATCGCCGCTCGCCTGCGGCCTGTCCAGCGCGCACGCGGCGAGCGACGAGTGAGAGACGCTCCAGTTTGTGCAAGAACGCTTCAGAACACGGATTCCAGGACATCAACGGATAGGATTACTCGTAGACCTTCTCGTCAACTTGTTCTGCCTCCGGCGCGTCCGGCTCCGCGTCCCGCACCCCCGGCCGTCCGGGCAGCACCTCCCGGTAGTACTCGTGCTGGATGATCAGGTCCATCACCTCGTTGGTGCCGGTCCAGATCATAATCAGCCGCGTGTCCCGCAGCAGCCGCTCAATGGGGTAGACGTCGGTGTAGCCGATGCCGCCCATAATCTGCATGGCGTGGTTGACGACCTGCCAGGCGGCGTCGGTGGCGAACTTCTTGGCCTCGGAGACGAGCCGCCGGGAGCGGCGGGGGTCGTCGCCACCGTCCACGCTGCGGGCGGCACCATAGACCAGGCCACGGGCGGCGTCCAGCAGGGTGATCGAGTCGGCGACCTTGAAACTGACCGCCTGGAAGCGGCGAATCTTCTTTCCGAAGGCCCGGCGCTGGTCGGAGTAGCGGGCCGCCACCTCCAGCGCCGCCCGCCCCATGCCGATAGCACCGGCGGCACTGGTCATTCGCTCCGGGATCATCATGCGGTAGAAGATCTCCGCCGCCCCGTTCTCCACCCCGATGATGTTCCCAGCCGGCACGCAGGCGTCGTGGAAGACGAGCCTCCCCGTTCCGCCGCCCCGGGTGCCCAGCAGGCCGTAGAGGTATTCCACCTCCACCCCTTCGGCTTCGCTCAGGGCAGGCCCTTCGGCTTCGCCCTTCGACGGGCTCAAGGCGTCGCTCAGGGCAGGCCCCGGCCATCGCTCGACGATGAAGGCGCTGATAGAGTGACGGGGTGGGGCTTCAGGGTCAGTGCGGGCGTAGGCCAGGAAAAAATCCGCCTCGGCCGCGCCGACGATGAACCGCTTCTGGCCGCGCAGGACGTAGTGGTCGCCCTCCCGCCGGGCCTCGGTGGTGGTGCCGAAGAAGTCGGAGCCGCCCCTGGGCTCGGTGAGCGCCTCGGCCCCGATCTTCTCCCCGGTCAGCAGCGGCACAAGCCAGCGCTCTTTCTGCTCGGCGGTGCCAAAGACATTCAGCGCCTCGCCGACGATGCTGGGCATCACGTAGGCGCAGGTCAGCGCCGTGCCCAGCACCCCCACCTCCTCGATGGCCACAATCTCGTCCTCCCATCGCAGCCCCCGCCCGCCGTACTCGGGCGGAAAGCGCAGCCCCAGCAGGTTGCGCTGCCCGGCCTCCCGCACGAAGTCACGCGGATACTGCACCCGGTCGGCGTCCATATCCAGGACCAACTGGCGCGGCACGGAGCGGACGAACGCCCGCACCTCGTCGCGCAGTGCACGCTGATCCTCGGTTAGCATTGCTTCAAACATCGGTCACCTCTCCCCCCCTACGGCTCAGCTAGCTCTTTCTGGATTGTAGCCAACAGTTTGGTAGCGTAGTCGAGGCCGGCTTATATTTTATCTCGATTATCCCTCAGTTCCCTCAGTCTGGCAAGCTCCAGGGCCTCTTCTACCTCATCAACCCCAACACCACCGGTGTCGCCACCCCCAGGGCGGAGGAGACCCTGCTCAAGATGTTCGTGCACGCCGGTCACGAGGTCGTTCACTCCCGCTTCCCCGATCACGGTGAATATCACTCGTCGTATATGGGTGACCTGCTCACCAATGCTGCCGGCCTCTTTGCCGCCTGGCCCAGGAACTGCGCGGCAGGAAATCGTCGCCCCGTCGGCAATCCCGTCGAGGTGGTGATCGGTACCTCACCTGCATATTCAGGCAGAATGACGCAGTTAATCATTTGACCGGATCGAAAGAAGCATCGCGTTATTTGACATCTTGCGCTCCTTTCAACCTTTGGACATGACGATGAAGACAGCGACCAACACCCCAGCGGCCATCGCAAGGATACTATATTTCCTGTTCTCCCTTTCAACCGCAGGAAGCAGGTGGGAAGCACCCACATAGACCAATGCGCCGGCGGAGATAGCCAGCAATATGCCTAGAGTGGACTGCTTGATGTTGTTGATGAAGGGATACGACACCAATGTGCCCAACGGGGTGGATATGGCGGCCGCCAGAAAGGCATATACGACTGACTTTCTTCGGCTGAAACCTCCCCGCTCCAGGAGCACAAACGTGACGATTCCCTCGGGAAATTCGTGGAGTATCATCCCGATAGCGGCCAATACCCCTGTGAATATGCTGACGTTAAAAGTCACCGAATAAATTACCCCATCAATGAAAGAGTGGAACCCGATTCCCAGCGTTGGAATGATGCCCATGGCGTAGTCCGTGGACTCGTACCTGTGACAGACGTATAGGTTCAAGAGGCGATTGGATAAGTGAATCGCCAGAAATCCCACCAGCAAGAACGCAGGAGCCGTGCTGCTCATCCTAAAAGACTTGGGGATGATGTGCACAAATGAGACAGAGATCAACACTCCGGCCGCAAAACACATGAAGTAGGCAGAATACTCCCTGCCCCATTCTTCATATCTACTGATGACGTATATGCCGATCGTCGTAACCGCGCACGCCAGAAAGCTGGCCAGCGTTACCGCTATAAACGTATTGGTGAACATCCGCCCCCTCCTTTCAGAGTCAATTAGCGATCTCGATCACAGCATTAGGCTCTGCCAGATTTCCTTGTTTAGCCAGTATGAGAGTATCCTGTAGTTCTTCAAAGGGGAATAGACTCGTTCCCACTTTCAGACCCAGCCGGTCCACGATTGCGAAGAACTCTTCCGCGTCAGACCTTTTCAGATTGTACAGGGTCCTGATGTCGCGTCCCCATAGATTTTCACTGTAACGTTCAATCACAATCGGAGACGCGCTCACAGGCGCCATCACCAGGGTTCCACCTTTTTCCAACTGCGAGAGGACAGGTTCAACCAGGTTCCCTGCCGGGGGGAAGAGGATTGCTGCGTCCAATTTGCAGGGCATCCTCTCCTTTGCGGCGTTTGCAGCCCAGTTCGCTCCTGCTCTCTTTGCTCCTTCGATGTTCTTTGCCGATCGGGTGCTCACGTACGTCTCTATGCCCATGGATTGCGCGACTCTGAGCACGTAATAAGCCGTGGGACCGAAGCCATAAAGACCCAATTTGTCCGCCTCTTGCACCCCTGTGAGTTTAAACGCCGCGTATCCCGCTATGCCAGGGCACATAAGCGGGGCAATCTCGGCAGGTTCCAATTGGACATCGTTGAGGGGCAAGGCGTACCCTGCCGGTACCGTCACGTATTCTGCGTAGCCACCATCCACGTCCCACCCTGTGCATTTGATCTCCGGGCAATAGTTCTCCCTCTGTGACAGACAGTATTTGCACTGTCCGCAGGCGCTGTGCAGCCAATACACGCCAACCTTGTCACCGACGTGGAACCGTTCGACGTCTTTCCCCATCTCATCCACGAACCCCACAATTTCATGCCCCAGAATGATAGGGGACTTTCTCAAGGGAAGGTCCCCCTCGGCGATGTGGATATCCGTTCTGCAGACCCCGCAAACAAGGGTTTTTATTCGGACTTCGCCGTCCTGTGGGTGAGGCGTAGGAACCTCCACAAGTTTCAACGGTCGTTCTTCTATTTTCGCCTGCTTTTCGAGTATCCATGCCCTCATCGTTCCCTCCTCTTAGACCACGTGTGCTCCTATGTACCGGTCCCTAAGCCTGTCATTCAGACCTTCCCGGTCCATCTTCACGGCAAGAGGCAGATAATCCAGTATATCCTGAGCCGTTATGCCATCTTCCCCTTTGTCTTCAGCAGCGAGGTCCCCGGCAAGCCCATGCATAAACACTCCCTTTCTGACAGCCTCCTGAACGGACAGCCCCAGGCCGAACATGGCGGCGATGGTCCCCGTCAGGACATCGCCCGACCCTGCCGTTGCCATGCCGGGATTCCCGCTCATATTGATAAAAACGCGTTCATCGGGATACCCGATCAACGAGTGAGCACCTTTCAGAACGATCGTACCGTTCAATTCCCTGGCAGTACGCTGCAGGACATCTATCTTGTTGGCATCTATTTCGCGCACACCCATCTTTGTGATTCTGGACATTTCGCCTAAGTGCGGCGTGAGAATGGTCTCCGCTTTCCTCCCTTTTACAATCTGCAAGTCCTGGCACAGCGCCGTGATGCCGTCACCATCTATGAGCAGTGGTTTGCCTATCTCCCCGGCCAATTCCCTGACCAATTGTTGGGTTTCTTTCTCCAGAGACAAGCCGGGGCCAAGGATCACCATGTCCATCCTCTCCGATAGCTCCAGCAAGGCCCGCTTGTTTTTGAGAGCGATGCTTCCAGAACTTGTCTCAACCTGCGGAACGAAGACAATCTCACTTCCCTTACTGGCGATGAATGGCACAATGGACTTGGGAGCAGCCAGGCGGGAATATCCACCACCCGCCTTTAGAAAAGACAAGGCGGCAAAATAGGGTGCTCCAAAGTAACTGGAAGCACCGGCAACGAATAGCACCTTGCCAAAATCGCCTTTGTGAGCGTCTTTATCCCTGGGAGGAAGTTTCATCGGATGACTGCTCTCTACTTTCAGTGTGTCCGCGTTGTATATGGATGGAGGGAACGATATGTGCGAGACGTACAGTTTTCCGCACAGGTCGTATCCCGGGAAAAGCATGTTGCCCATCTTGGGCAGGCCAAAGGTGACGGTGTAGTCCGCCTTCACCGCTGTGCCCATCACTTTGCCCGTGTCGCCGTGGACTCCAGAGGGAATGTCAACGCTGAACACCGTTTTCCCGCTTTCATTGATCAGCTCAATAACATCGCGATACAGCCCCGCGACATCTCGGGTGAGACCCGTGCCCAGAATGGCGTCCACAATACCATCGCAATGAGCGACCCCCGTCTTCACCGCCTCAATGGACTCGATCCGCCGGACTTTTATGGGTAGCCGGGACACAATGTCGAAGTTGATTTTCGCTGTCCCCTTGAATCTGCCCGGATCGCCCAAAACGAAAACCTTGACCACTCCACCACTCGAGTGGATCTTGCGTGCGACGACGAATCCATCCCCCCCATTGTTGCCCAACCCGCAAAAGACGACAAAATTCTTGCCTTTGATGCCGAACTCTTTCAATAGCACAAAGTACACAGCCTGGCCCGCATTTTCCATCAAAAGTTCGGCCACGATGCCAAGTTCCTCTATGGCCGTCCTATCCAGTGCTCTCATCTCTGAAACACTGCTGACTTTCATTTCTTCTCTCCCTCTTCCTCTGAAATCGTTCGCTAACTCACCCTCCAGGCCCCTCCCTCTCCCGGTTTTGGGAGAGGGAGGGAGCGGCCGACGGGTGGAAGTCAGTCACGGTCACAGCGGCTCATGCGACTTCTGCTTCAATCTCTTTATTCTGCTTCCTCCTCCGTGGCTCTGACGACCAGCACCGGCACGTGAGCGTGGGCCAGCACGCGATGGCTCACACTACCCAGAAGCAGGCTCGTCAGTTCGCCAAGGCCCCGGCTGCCCATCACGATTAAATCACACTGGCGGGTCTCGGCCACTCGTAGGACGGCATCGGCCGGTGGCCCCTCCAGTACCTCGACAATGACGTCGTCCACGCCCGCTTTCCGCAGTTTTTCGGCCGCGTGATCCGCCACCTGCTCTCCCTGGGCGACGTTATGCGAGATGAATTGTTCTCGTCCTGGTTCCCCCAGATAGCCAGGCACCGGGGGAACAGCGTGGACGATAACCACCTGGGCCTCGTCGCGCAAGGCCAGGTCCCGTGCATACTTCAACGCCTCCTCGGCGTGGGGAGAGCCATCTGTACTGTAGCCAGTAGAATTCTCTTGAACACCATCATACCTCCTCAAGTTCTTATCTTCAACAATCCGCATCTACCCCCGGACTACCCGTCCCGTGGGTAGATGGCCCACATGCGGGCCAGTTCGTCCTCTTCGCAGCGGATCTCGGTGTAGTGAACGGTCTTGCCATCCTGGAGAACGCGCACTCCGGCCCCTTCCACGACCTGGCCCACGAAGGCGAACTCCGTCCCTAACTCCTCCAAAGTATGGCTCACGTCCTCCATCCGCTCGCGCGGAACGGTGACCGCCAGGGTTCCGGAGGAGATCATGCGCAGGGGGTCGAACCGGAACGCATGAGCGAAGCGCGAGACGATGGCAGGGATCGGCAGCCGGGCAGACTCCACCTCAATGCCGACTCCCGAGAGCGCGGCGATCTCCAGCAGCGTCTCCAGGAGCCCGCCTCGGGTCACGTCGTGCATGGCCGTCACACCCTGGGCCGCCAGCGCCAGTGCCTCCGGCGCGACGCTCACTTCGGCCATCACGCGGCGGCCCTCCGCCATCTCTTCCTCGCTCAACCCCAGGTTCCGCGCCACGTCTGCAAAGTCCTGGGCCAGGATGGCCGTCCCCTCCAGGGCGATCCCCTTGGTGACCAGCACGTGATCGCCCACGCGAGCCCCACCGGTCCGCACCGGCTCGCGCCCTGACGCAGTCCCCAGGGCCGTGACGGCGACCAGGGGGCGGGAGAGGCCGGCCGAGTACCCGGTGTGCCCCCCGATGATAGAGACTCCGATCTCCCCAGCCGCACGGCTGGCGTCGCGCATGATCTGCTCCAGGAGTTCCTCGTCCTCTATCCGAGGCACCAGCACCAGCAGTTGGATCCAGCGGGGCGGGATGCCGGCTGTGGCGACGTCGTTGCACGCCACGTGGACCGCCAGCCAGCCGATGTCCCCGATGGCGCCGACGATGGGATCCACGTGGGAGACGAGGATGTCACCCCCGACTCGTGTCAGCGCCACGTCTTCGCCGAAGGCGGCACCAAGGACGATATCGGGATCGTTGGCCTGGACGAAGGGGAAGACCCGCCGCTGCAAGACATCTAGTGAGAACTTGGACATCGTGTGCTCCTTCCTCTTTGCTTGAGCAACTCTCGCCACCCAACGGCGGCTTGGAGTGTGATAATCACGCCGGCTTGAGATCCAACACCGGCGTATAGCTTCTTCCGGTTGAAGGAGGCGCTTCCCTTTTCCGGAAATGACGATGGGTATTCATCATTGTACCACCGCTGACAGCGGCACGCGCACCGGCTCGCCATTTTCACCCTCGCGCACCCGGTACAAATCCTCTATGCTTTCGACGCGATCAATAAAAAGAACGCCGTCCAGGTGGTCTATTTCGTGGTGAACCACCACCGCGTCAAAGCCTTCGAAGATTCGATCGAAGGGATTGCCCGCTTCGTCCAGGCCAGTTACCCTTAGATAATGCGGGCGCACGGTTTCACCGTAGAGACCGGGGAAGCTGAGGCAGCCGTCAAAATCTTTTTCCTCGTTTCCGGCCTCCACGGCTTCCGGGTTAATCAGCGGCAGGGGCGGATCGGGCTCGCTCTCGCTATCCCGTCCGCCGCCCAGTCGAACCACGACCACTCGGCTGTGAACGTTAATCTGAGGGGCAGCCAGTCCGATTCCCTCAGGATGATCGTTTAGCGTGTCCTTCAAATCCCGCACCAGTCTTTTGACCCGCCGGCTTATACTCCCGACCGGCTTACTTTTTTCGCGTAGAGCCGCTTCGTTTTCGAGATATAGAACGACGTCTCTAACGGCCATAACCTACCCTCCCCAGGCTTACCCATCCCGCGGATGGAGCCTCCTCATATAGAACGTCAGCCCGTCGTATTTCGACTCGACGAGTTGATCGTGAGCGATGAGCCTGTGAACGACGGACCAGTCAGCCCTGGCCCGGGCCAGGAACTCGCTCACTGCTTCCTCTCGCATTGGATGCACGGACGTGATGCTCAACAAATCCTCCTCGGCGTCACCCGTGAAAGCGAACGCGTTGCCCTCGTAGCCGATCAGATACTCCACTCGATCCACCCTCTCGCTGACGATCTGGTAGGCCCGATTGATGACTTCCTCATCGGGGGGTTGTACCCACTCCTCCGCCGGCGGCCTGGTCGGGATCGCCAGATAGGCTATGGCAGGCCTCAGGCGGGCCAAAAAGCCGGCAACCTCCCTGATGTGATCATCGCCATCGTTGACGCCCTCGACGAGCATCGTCTCCGTCACCAGTTCCCCTTTGAAGGCCTGCGCGAACTCGAGCGCTCCATCGAGAATCGAGGTCAATTGCAGAGAGCCGTGGGGCCGGTCAATCTTCCGCCAGATCTCCCTCCGTGTGGAATCCATCTTCAGAGAGACCCAATCCGCCCCTAGCAGATCCTCTCTCACATCCTCGCGTCCGATCAGGGAACCGTTGCTGATCACGGCGATCTTGATCCCCAAAGGCCGCAGCAGTTCAATCTCACGGCCGAGATTGACGTCCAGGGTAGGCTCTCCATCGGGCACGAAAGTGAGGTAGTCAATGGATTCCCCGACCTCTTTTGCCCTTTCAACTTTGTCCTGGACATCCCGCAAGACTTCCTCTGGCTCGTAGAATACGCCCCGTTTGACCTGCATCTTTATAGTGCGTCCCAACTGACAATAGATGCAAGAATAGGTGCATATTTTGGGCGGAATGTTGTTGATCCCCAGACTGCGCCCCAAACGCCTGGATGGAACCGGTCCGAAAGCAATCATGCCGTCAACCTCCTCAACGATTGAATTGTCTGTTTCTATCCGCGCAAGCCTACGTTCATCTGCGTCCCGTTCAGATAGGCTTCGCGAATCTTTATATATCCGGCTATGAAGGCATTATTTTCCTCGCCAGTGCCTATGGATACCCGCACAAACCCCGATGGCAGTTGATTTGATAGGTCCAAAACTAGAATGCCAATGTCCCTAAGCCTTTTTACTATATCAGGGATCTCTGTCTTTACAAGTAAAAAGTTGGTGGTACTTTGACATACGTGGACTGCCAATTCATTCAGTATTCTCCATACCCGCTCTCTTTCCTCAACGACTCGCTGAACATTTCTCCTCACATAGTCGGGATGGTTCAACGCTTCTATCGCCGCATACAGACTGGGTTGGGGTAGAAACGCATAAAACGAGGAGAACGCATCCCCAAAAGCCTCTCCAGCGATGATATAGCCGATTCGAGCGCCTGCCAGGCTGAAGGCCTTATCCATCGTCCTCGTGACCGCAAGATTGGGACGATCGTGCACCATATCGGCGAAAGTTACGCCGGAAAACTCGTAGTAGGCTTCATCTACCACGAGAAGCGTATCTGTACTCTCGATTATGGCCTCAACTGCCTGCCGGTGCAGGAGAATTTTACCCGTCGGGTTGTTAGGATTATCTACGATCACCAGACAAGCCTCTTTCAACTCATCCATCAGGAGATCGAGATCCAAATCGAACTCCGGGGGGCTGAGCCGGAGGCTGACCAATTTCGTGGCGAACTGTTTTGCGGCTTGAACGGTCGGAAAGAAGGATGGGCTCACTATAATAACTTTCCTCCCTTTCGAGAAAGTGTGGATCACCTCCCTGAGCAGAATGTCTGATCCGGGACTCAGAACGACGTGCTCTTCAAGAACTCCCGAGTAGCCAGCCAAGAGCCCACGTAACCGCCCCAGGTCTTCAGGGTCGGCATAGCGATTCAACTTCGCCAGGCCCTTCTGGGCGGCCTCAATGACCTCCTGCGGTGGAGGATAGGGCACCTCATTCATGTTCAGCTTGATGGGTTCCTTCAGCATCTGACCTTCACCATCATTCCTTCCTTGTAGCCCACCGTGACCTCCATATATCCGCAGAGCAGTTCATCCAGTTCAAAATCACCCGTATCTACTCTCAGGCAGTCCAGCCTGTTTAGCTTGTCCCTGGTTCCCACCACCACGATGTTCTCCCTACCGACTCGCTCTATCACTTCCGGGGTAAACTGCTTGCTCCCTCTGCCAAAGATGAACCCATTGCCACCGATAGGGGTCACAATGATTTTTCTCTTCCCATATCTTTCGAACAAGCCCAGGATACCCTTCTCGTTTAGATCCGTGCCCACCAACTCCCCACCAAAAACCGCGTCTATGCCCAAAAGCGTCTTGGGGACCTCCATCTCAGCGGCGATGGCCTCCAACGTCGTCCCCGGGCCGAGCAGGTACAAAGTCTCCTGATCCATCTCCTCGACGACGTACGCAGCGATCTCCTTCTTGCTCTCTATAGAGGATACGCTGACATTCGACGCGGCCTTACCCGGCTGCAAAAAACGCCGCACGTTGGGGACGAGGAGGTAGCCATATAGCCTGGAAGCCAATCTATCCTCTCTGAAAGCCTCTTCGTCTATATCCAGGACTTCCTCCTCCGTCACGTCAGTGCCTTCTACGAACGCATCTACCATCTCGGCCGCCGCTCTGGCGCTGACCGCAAACACCGAGCTAAAGATCTTGACGCCAGATGGCACCGCGACGACGGGGACTTTTGAATCAATCGCATCGTAGATGTCCCTCGCGGTACCATCACCACCGGCGAAGATCAGCAGTTCAACACCGCGATTCACCATCTCAGCGGCGATTCTCTTCGTGTCCTCCGCCGAGGTCTCCTCGCCCACCGCCCCAATCACCGTAAACAGCATATCGAACGCTTCGACGTACTCCTCCCCCATCTTGCCAGGCGCGACGAACAAGGTGATGTCATCTTTACTCTCAATACGGGACAGGCAGTCATTCGTCCTCCTGGGAGTGACCGGCTGAGCGCCCAATTCCAACGCCTTCTTGTATGTCTCTCCATCGGTCCCCTTGAGGCCGACGCTACCGCCCATCCCTGCCACGGGATTCACGATCAGGCCGACTATGTTCTTCATGACCCTGTTCTCCTTTTTACGTCGCGCTCGTCCAGCGGTGAGGACAAGTCGCCTTTTGAGCCAATTTCGGGAGAGAATTCTGCATGGTTCATTTTAGACCTGTTTGGAGCCGAAAAGTCCTTGACACTTTCCACAGTCCTTGATGACTTTGCTCGCTGGAAATCAGCCACCAGAACGGCGTTTAAGGGCCAAATCAAGCGATTTCTGCTGATCGTTGGCCCAAAACGCGCCTCTCGTTCGGCTGAATTTGTCAAGGAGTTTTTTCCGCCCGAATGAACCAGGCCGAGAATTCCCTATACAACGTCCTTAATGATGATCAAGGCAGCCACGCCCAGCAGCACCCAACCAAAGGCCCGCTTGACGGCGTGGGATTTCATCCGGTCCGCCATCCTCCACTTGCCACAGCGACGATCATTGATGACCTCCTCTGCTACGATGAATTCTCTGGCTCCGCGCAGCTGCGCTTGGCCGCCTGCTCATTCAAATCGTTCGAACTCAAGGCTCGCCTCACTCTCGCCCTCGACCCCCTCTAGACGATATTTGTACGCGATGCGGGCCGTCGCGCCCAGCATCACCGATGCCGAACAAAACTTGGTGGCCGAAAGCCTGATAGCCCGTTCCAAATCTTTGACCTTGATGTCCGGACCTTTGATAACATATTCGATCTCGATGTTGGTGTAAACTTTCGGGTGCTCCGGGGCATGCCGGGCATTCACTCGCACCTGAAAGTGCTGGATGTTCACCCGCCGTTTGCGCAAGATATGCGCCACATCCATGCCGGTGCAGCCGGCCAGACCCATCAACAGCAACTCCATCGGACGAGTACCCGTATCGCGCCCGAAGCCCGCCGCACCGTCCAGGACAATGGCATGCCCCGAACTGGCTTCGCCGACAAACTGCAAGCCATCAACCAGAGTCACCATTGCCTTGCTGATATTGTTCTCTGCCATATTTTCCCCCATGTACTAATTTGCCCCTGTACCATCACGCCTGTTTCAATGCGTATGCGAGAGTGGCTCCACGGCCACCGGGCCGCCCAATTCATCCAGTGCCAAGCGCGGCGTCTCGTTGGCCTGCCGCATCTCTTGGGCGGCGCGGGGGATGAGCTGAGCCGACTCTTCATGCCCAGCCAAGGAGGCCTTCCTAGCCCAGCCTAAGAACTCTACAGCGTGCTCTTCGTTGTGCTCCAGCCAAAAGGGCAGCACGGCTCACAGCTTTTCAATGTCGGTCATCGCTGTTATCCTTCCTCTTGGGCCATCAAATAGTTGTGGACGGCGGCCTCTGCTTCTGTTTCCGTGACCAAAACCGGATTGACTCCCAGCGACCCAGCCAGCTCTTGACGGCTTTTAACCCCCATCCGCCGGGCCAAAAAGGTATCACACTCTGGCAGCAATTCGACAATGAGGGTGGGATCATCATGATCTTTGCCCGCCTCAGTGTAAGGATTCTCGCGCTTTTCCAGCAGAGCGCCCTGGCGGTCAAAAATGTAGTAGAAAGGAGCCATGCCAAAGTGCCGGGTCCAAATCTTGCCCTCCTGGTCAGCGCCCACAGCAATAGCTTTCTTGATCATGCCTCGTTATCCTCCGCAGGTGACAGTAGCACCCGGTGTTTGAGCAAACCTATACCTTTGATTCGATTTTCTCCCATCGAAGCGAATCACTGGCTTCTATGAAAGAACTGACTTGTTCGCAAAATCGACGGGTCTCGCTTAATTTTTCAGGGCATGGATTTTCACAGATTAACACAGATACATCTGGTTAAGTAGGTTGTATCCATGGATTTCCAACTCTTTGCAGCGGTTTATCTTTGGTCGTCACTCGCTCTCCAGTTCCCGCAGCATCGCGTTCAGTTCCTCGGCCTTGATGTAGCCGGTCACTTCGATCTCCTGCCCGGTCACCCCCTCCACCTGCCCCACGGCCTTGCGGATGGAGAGAGCCAGCGGCACGGCAAGAGGGCACAGGGGAGAAGAAGGACGGAACTTGTAGCGAACGACGCCCCTCTCGTCTACCACCAAATCCTCGATCAGCCGCATACGCACCACGTCGGCCCCTGTCTCAGGGTCTATGACAGTGGAGAGGCGAATGAGAATGGCCTTACGCAAAGCATCTCTGTCTGTCATCGCTGCCCCCCTTTGACGACGTCTATCCCATCGGGAAAGATCAGATCGCTCACCCGCGACCACATTCCCTTCAGCGCATCCGTCACCGGCCCATCGGTGTAATCCGTCACTGGCCGGCCCTGCACCATCGCCTCCGTCACGACGTCATCGTAGGGGACACGTCCCACCACCTCTACCCCTCGACCCGCGCAAAAGGCGACGATCTCCTCGGAGCGGGCCGGGTTGAGGTCCGCCTTGTTGATCAGCACCAACGACGGCACGCTGAAGTGGTCGGTGGTACCCATGATGCGCTCCAAGTCGTGTACGCCGGAGACGGTCGGCTCGACCACGTGGAGCGCCAGGTCCATCCCGGCGCTGGCAGAGATGACGGGGCAACCGATCCCCGGCGGCCCGTCCACCACCACCAACGCCGCCCCGGTGTCCAGCCCCCGCAGGCGGGCCTGTTGCTTGACCAGTGTGACCAGTTTGCCCGAGTTTTCCTGCCCGGCGAAGAGGTGAGCGTGGAAGAGGGGGCCAAAGCGGGTGTCGGAGCGAAACCACAACCCGGCCTGTTGCTCCTCCATCCGTATGGCCTCCTCGGGACACTGGTAGAAGCAGGAAGCACACCCTTCGCAGGCCAGGGAGTCAATGGAGTAGGCCCTCGCCCTCACCCCTCCCCCCTGGCCCCCCTCCCCTCTCCCAAAGTTGGGAGAGGGGAGGGGGGTTGGGGGGCGAGGAGAGGGGGCCACAACCGCTCCAAACCGGCAGACATCAGCGCAGATGCCACAGGCGGTGCATTTCTGCGGGGCAATCATCGCTACCTGCCCACCCATAAAGTCGTGCTCCTCCTGCTTGGCCGGGTCGAGCACCAGTTCCAGGTTGGCCGCGTCCACATCGGCGTCGGCCAGGACAACGGGCATCTCCTGGGAAGCCAGGTGGGCCAGCGCCGCTGCGACGGTCGTCTTGCCGGTGCCTCCCTTGCCGCTGAGAATGACCAGTTGTTTCATCATGCGCCTCCTTCCTTCCTTTCCGCCACCAGCCGCCCGATGGCCGCGTACAGATTCTGGAACTGCTTCCGGTACTCCGGCAGCGCCTCCACCAACGTTCCTCCATCCGAGTATGCTTCGGCGATGCGCCGATCCAAAGGGATGCGCATCAGGATGGGGATGGACTCGGCGGCGCAGTACTCGTCTACCCCCTGGTCTCCCACCCCATCCCGGTTGATCACCACACCGACGGGCAAGCCCAGTTCGTCGCGGGCCACCTCCACCGCCAGCCGCAGGTCATGCAGGCCAAAGGGAGTGGGCTCAGTAACCAGCAGTACGAAATCCGCGCCGCGCATGCTCTCGACGACGGGGCAGGCGGTGCCCGGAGACGCATCCAGAATGACGGGGCGGTCGCCGGGATTGGGCGGGATAGCCCATTGCTTCAACTGGCGGATGATGGGTACAGCCATCGGTTCGCCCACGTTCATCGTCCCCTGAGCAAATTCTACCCCCCCCTTTCCTCCCCCCCCGTGGGGGGGATAAGAGGGGAGGCTCCCCGAAACGGAGGGGGGGCCGGCCCAGCCCCGCTCGATGGTGCCTATCACGTCCAGAACCTCGTGGATCGCCCCCGTGGGACAGTTGAGGCTGCAACTACCACAGCCATGGCAGAGTTCGGGGAAGACCAACACCTTCTCTCCGACCACGGCAATGGCGTGATACTGGCACACCTCGGCGCAGCGCCCGCAGTAGGTGCATTTCTCAAAGTCCACCTCCGGGATCATCTGACCTACCTCGCGGCGCTCTTGGATGATGGGCCGGAGGAAGAGGGCGGCGTTGGGCTCTTCCACGTCGCAATCTAAGAACAGCGGATGGGCAGGATCAGCGGATTCCTGATCCGTCAAATCCTGCTGATCCGCCGTTATACTCAGCGCCAGGCTGACGGCGACAGTCGTCTTGCCCGTGCCTCCCTTGCCACTTGCTACAGTAATAATCATTCTCTCGCCTCCCGGTCAAGTCTACACGAATACTAATGTCAAAAAAAACAAATCTCCTGGGCAAAACCGTCCAGGGCAAACGAGATGAAGAGCCTGTCGAACGCCTCCTGGTAGGGAAGTGGCTCCTCCTCCCGCCATTTCTTGAAGATGCCGTGGCAAAGCTGACGGCACTGGCGCTGGGTCTGCTCCAACATCTCTGGCCCGATGTCCAACCCCAGGATGTGGCCCTCGTCGGAGAGATAGTGGGCCTCAGCGCCCACGACTCCTACTTTGGAAGCGGGACAGTCGAGCGAACCATCAATTCAGGTGTCGTCGCCGTTTCCATCTCAAAGTCATGGGCTTCAAGCACCATCTGTACGGCAAGGAGGAAATCAGGGTCATCGTCTATGACAAGTATCTTCGGCATGACTAACCTCCACGCTCACGCATCTGTTGTATGGCCATCTCTGCGGCGTTCACCATGTAGTAGGCGATAGGTGAGGCGGTCAGCGCAGGATGGGTACCTGTCTGGAACATGGCAATGTCCTCGGCGGTCATGCGGTTCTGCACACAGGCAGAGATAGCGTTGATGATCTCGCCTGCCGCCGGGCCACCTATGACCTGCCCTCCCAGGATTACGCCGGAGTTGCGCTCGAACACCAACTTGACCCTGGTGTTCGCCGCGCCGGGCATAAGACCAGGATGGCGGTTGGGGACTGCGATGGTTGCGGCAACCGCGTCGTAACCGCGCTCCCTGGCCATTCCCTCGGTCAACCCGGCAGTGGCTAGCGCAGTGTTCCCCACGGCCGTGGACCAGACGCCCACCGTGCCTATGTTCTCTCGCCTGATGCCGAAGAGATTGGCTCCAGCGATGTGCGCCTCCAACGTAGCGATGGACGCTAACTTCAGTGGCGAGGGCCTTCCGCCAAAGAACGAGATCTTCTCGGCGCAGTCGCCGCAGGCGTAGATGTTTTCGTCAGACGTTTGCATCGTCCGATCCACCGCCATGCTGCCCGTCAAGCCGATGCGCAGACCCGCCTTCTGTGCCAGATCCACATTGGCCACGGCCCCGATGCCCAGGATCACGACGTCGGCCTTGATCTCGCCACCGTCGGACAGAACGACCTTCTCGACCTTTCCGTCGCCGGCGATCTTCTCCACCTTAGAGGAAGTTCGAGCAAGTCTTCCGGCCGGACCTCACTGGCTTCATCCAGCGACAGCAATTCCCGTTTTGACTGCGAGGAAAGAGCGTCCTCAGACGCGAACGGCGCCTGCAAGACCTAAACCGGCATCTGAGGATGCCTCACTCCTCAATTTATCCCTAAAACGGGAATTGCTGCTACTCGAAAAGGCCAAGGGCCCGCCTGCCCATCCCGCCGGTGAGCATCACGCCGGCCCCCTGGCTACGGATGAAGCCAGGCACCTGCCCCTGCTGATGGTGATCGCAGTAGGGGTTCGCCACGGCGTTGACCTGCTTCACCTCGCGGCTATCGAGGTCCACGAGGACATAGTAGGGGCAGTGCCCAAAGTGCGGGCTCACCACACTGTCCAGCCCGTTGCTATCGTCCGCCGAAACTGCGATGTGCATCTTACTCCTCCTTTTCCAGCCGGTCAAGCCGCTCTATCACCTCGGCCAGTTGCTTGTGCAATCCGCCGGCCATATCCTTCAGAGATGCAACCTCCTCTTCGCGGGAAGGGGCAGGGGCAGCAGGAGCGGCCGGAGGCGGAGGCGGCGTCGGAGAGGTGGCCTCCCATGCCTGGCGTCCCATCCCCATACCTCGGCCCATTCCCATTCCACGACCCATTCCCATGCCGCGACCCATTCCCATGCCGCGACCCATCCCCATGCCTCGGCCCATCCCCATGCCTCGGCCCATCCCCATTCCGGCCTGGACATTGGCTCCGGCGACGGACTGGAGTTTCCCCGCCTTATATGCTTCAACCGCCTCTCGCACCGTTCCGCCCCCGAAGAGGTAAACGGGCACATTGGCAGCCTGGAAGACGTTAAAGGCGTTGGGGCCGGCATTGCCGGTTACCACTGCCTGCGCCCCGCGTTCGATGACGTACTGGGCCGCCTGGATGCCTGCTCCACCGCCAGCGGTGACCGCCGGGTTCTCCACGGCCTCGAACTGCATGGTCTCCGTGTCAACGAAGACGTACATAGGACAGCGCCCAAAGACCGGGCTGGCTGGCGCGTCAAGGTCTGCACCGTTGGCTGTGACAACTATTTTCATTTGCATTCCTCCTGACATAAAGGTATAATCTGATTTGTCCATTGGGTGGGGAGCCCTGTTCAGGCCCCCCACCCGGTTAGGACCCCGGGGCGGATGGCGGAGTGTATGGCGACGTCACCCGCCCCGACGCATCCCTCTGCGAACGCGGCTACTTCTCCGATCCAAGTTCCGCAATGCGCTGGCTGATGGCATCCAGTTGTTCCTTCAGCCCCTCAGCCTGCGCCTTGAGAAACTCGGTCTCCTGCTCCGGGGTCGGCGGCGCGGCATAAGGGCCATACGCCGGAGCCGGCGGCGCGCCCCATGCTGGCGCATACCCGAAGCGAGCCCAGCCGGGCAGCCCGGTGGCGTAGTACTGGTTTCGCCAGCCCCGGCCCCGGCCCCAGCCTCCTCCCCGGCCACGGCCCCAGCCCATGCCGAAGCCGCGCCCGGGCATCGGGTTTGCGTAGCCTGGCGCGCCGTAGCCGGCGCAGTAGCCGGCACCACGTCCGGTCATCGGTCCCATTCCCCTGGGTCCAGTTCCATCTCCTGCTGGCATCTCGTCTCACCTCCTTCCTGTAGAATCTACTAAAGCAGTCTCCACTACCACCATCCGCGGCCTCGTCCACGGCCCCAGCCACGCCCTCGGCCGCCTCGGCCTAGACCCCAGAAACCTCGGCCCATGCCCCATCGCGGGCGACCGAGGCCGTAGGCAGGCAGATAGCCTCCGTAGTAAGGCCGCACCGGGCCGGGATAGGGAGCGCGGTATGGCCCGTAGCCAGCGTACATGGGGCTGTATGGATTGCACCACCCCCGTGCTCCGCCGGTCATTGGACCCATTCCGGCCGGTCCAGTTCCATCGAATCCTGGCATTTCACTCACCTCCTTCTATTGTCGATCGTACGCCAGCAGCGCTGCCACCGACGATTTACCAACGCCGCCCTTCCCGCTCAGCACAGCCACCACGTGGGCGATTTTGTTCATAGACTGCGCCGGCTTGGGGCCGCCCTCGGATGCGGTCATGAACGCGGCACGCTCCTTCTGGCTCATCTCGGTCAGATTGACTTCAACCTGTAAAGTTGCGTCTAATTTCACGACTGCTCCCTTGACCATGCGCACCAGGTCGTCTTTGATTGGAATTTCCGCGACATCCAGCCAGTTCCCGTCCGCTGCGCTCCAAGAGACGCCCGGCATCGGGGAGCAGCGGGCCCGCGTCGTGGGTGACTCCGCGCAGCGTCGAGGCCAAACCACAGTGGGGCGGGTCGGTATCCAGCACCACAGCCGTCCAGAAGGCCCCCACCAGCACCCGACGCACTGGTGCGTCGGCCCGCACGCTATCCAGCAGTGTTTCAATGATGCTCACCCTCACCCTCCTCCATGTGGCGGCGATAGGCTCCCAGGAGATAATCAATCTTCTTTCTGCTCTCCTCCAGGTCCTGCGCCCGCAGAGCCAGCATCTCGTCCCCCAGCGCGGTGAGACGATAGACCCGCCGGGGCGGCCCCTGCGCCTGCTCCTCGTCCCAGGTCGAAGTGACCCACTCTTTCTCCTCCATGTCCCGCAGCGTCCGGTAGACCGCACTGGAGTTCAGATCCCCCAGGCCGAATTCCCCCAACTGTTCCAGGAGCGTGTAGCCGTGGGCGGGACCGTAGTGCAGGAGCAGAAGCAACGCCGGTTTCAGCATCCGCACCATCCGGCGACCACGTCTCCGCCTCCTGTGACCCCGTCCTCGCATTCCTCTTTTTCCCTTGCAAGATCACCAGACCCTGGCTCAAGCGATCACAGTATATCACACTATGTGCAATTTGTCAATAGCCAAATATCATACAGTCTAATTGCATATAGCCGTGGCAGTGTACCGGGCATTGAAGACCCTCTCGAATCATCGCCAGAAATTCCGGGCCGGTGGTGCAGGGAACTGCCCTACCGCGTCAAACGCCCGCTGCCACCTGTCTGGATCCCGGTGTTCCTCAGTGAGCGCGAGAAGCCTCTGCACCACGCCTTCGGTGACTGTGCCGATCCGCCTCGTACCTCCATACGCGCATGATCAGCAAGTTTCCACAGCGCCACGCCTGATAGATGTTTTTGGGGGTTAACCGCCTGGTACCCCGCCTCATCTCCCCGTCCAGACTTGCGCACCTGGCAGAACATTGGCGGTCGGGGTCGCTCCTTCCGCAAAAGCAAATGCCCAGGGCGTTTACCCTGGGCGTGCCGTCGGTTTCTAAACCATGTCCGCGCCTTGCGCAGGCAGGGCGGTCGGGGTAGAGTGCATAATGCAGTTCGACGCTTACGCCGTCCATAATCGCGTCGCAGATCGAGTCGGGGTGCCCCACCCCTTTGCGCTCGACCAATTCCGTGGGCTGCTCCTCCATCGGCAGGTTGGGCACTGCCTCGACGAAGATGTTGCGGGACTTGTGTTTCTTTGACACTGGTTCACCTCTCTACCAATCTACCAGTCTCAATTACGGCTCGGCTACTGCCTTTACCACCTCCCCCACCACGTCATCAGTGCTCACTCCCTCTGCCTGGCCCTCGAAGTTGAGCAGGATGCGGTGGCGCAATGCGGCCAGGGCGACTGCCCGCAGGTCTTCAAACGCGACGTTATACCGGCCGGCCAGGAGTGCCGTCACCTTGCCGCCCAGGATGAGCGCCTGCGCCCCACGGGGGCTGGATCCGTAGCGCACATACCGCTGCACCACGTCCGGGGCTGTCTCGCTATCGGGATGGGTGGCGATGACCAGGCGGGCGGCGTAGTCGGACACAGGCGAGGCAACAGGCACCTGCCGCGCTAACTGCCCCATCGCCAGCACGGCGGCCCCGTCGGCCACGACGCCGACCTCTGGCTCCGCATCACCCGTGGTGCGGTTCAGGATCTCCACCAGTTCCTGCGAGGAAGGGTACACGACGTTGACTTTGAACAGGAAGCGGTCCAGTTGAGCCTCCGGCAGCGGATAGGTGCCCTCCATTTCGATGGGATTCTGCGTCGCCAGCACCAGGAAGGGGGGGGGCAGCGGGTAGGAGCGATTGGCGACGGTAACGGTGCGCTCCTGCATCGCCTCTAAGAGCGCCGATTGGGTCTTGGGGGTAGCGCGGTTGATCTCGTCGGCCAGGAGCAGGTTGGTGAACACCGGCCCCGGCTGGAAGCGGAACTCCCGCCGCCCATCCTCCGCCTCCTCCAGGATGTCGGTGCCGATGATGTCGGCCGGCATCAGGTCAGGGGTGAACTGGATGCGGGCGAAGTTCAGGTCGAGCACCCTGGTCAGCGTGCGCACCAGCATGGTCTTGCCCAGGCCAGGCACGCCCTCCAGCAGCGCGTGGCCCTCTGTGATGAGACAGATGAGCGTGTGGCGGATCACTTCCCGCTGGCCGACGATGTACTTGCCGACCTCGGCCTCGATGCGGGTGGCGACTGCGCGGAATTGGGTGGGTGTGAGTTCGGGCATATTCGCGTCCTTTGTTCGTAGACTGGTAAAACGGCGTAGATGCCAAATCAGGTCGTCACACTACGTCCGACGAATTGCTATAACGCTCAGTATATGGTACCATAAGCCAACGGAGGATACCAACATGCGCGTTGTCACGCTCACAACCACAGTTACGCCCGAACGCACATTGACCATCCGCGTCCCGGAGGAGATTCCTACTGGCCCCGCGGAGGTCATCGTGGTGTTCGCTGTTGAGCATCCATCCAGACCCTACAATACGCTGGGCGAACTGCGGGCATCCGAATTCTTCGGTATGTGGCGCGATCGGACAGACCTGGCCGACAGCCCCGTCCTGGCCCGTATGCTTCGTGAGCAGGCATGGAAGCAATCTCGGCAATGATACTGCTGGATACCGACGTTTTGATTGACTGCCTACGCGGGTTGCCTGCCGCCGCTGTCTGGCTACGCGATTCAGCCAATCAAGAGTTTGCTATCCCTGCTGAAGGCCCGCAGGTAGGTGTCCCGCAATTGCCGGTAGCCTTCCCGCCGCCAGAGCACCTGGGAAACAGCGGGGAAGACGGTCATCAGCCTGACCTCTTCCAAGAACGCGGATCGCTCCATCTGCGCCACTTCCCGTGCCCAGCGGCGGCAGTCCCCCGCCAGCGAGTGGGCCATGTCGGCGCGGGCAGGGTGCTCCGTCGCGTTCTGCAGGAAGGCCCACCTCAGCTGGTCTAGTCGCTGGCCCAATGTCCGTAACGGGTGAGCGACGAATCTACATAAGATTTGTCAGTCAACCAGACTGACGCACTCAAAATGGCTCCGACAGAACGCCAGCGCCCGGCACAGCGCCGCCAGGCACCTCGCCTCGTCCTCGGCATCCAATGCGTCGGGGTGGCACTCGACGACAATAGCCCCCTGGTAGCCATCGCGGGCCAGGTAACGCAGGAACCCCGCCAGCGGCAGGCAACCGTCCGGCGGCGAGCGATGCTCCCGGCCATCGTAATTGGACAGGTGCACGTGGACCACCCGCTCCCGCAGTTGCCCGTAGACCGCCAGCGGATCCAGCCCCCACGTGCCCAGGTGAGTCGTGTCGAGCGTCAGGTGGGGAAAATGGGACAATTCGGCGGGGCTGTTGTACCAGTAGCCGTTGAACCTCAACCCCAGCAACCGTTTCGACGGCATGTTCTCGACGCCGATCGTGAGCCCTGCTCCGGCCTCTAACTCCGCCAGCCCATTGCGCAAGAAGTGGTAGTAGGGCTCGCGACGGGGAAGCGGCACCGGCAGGAAGAAACGGCGCGGGCGGTAGGCGTGCCAGTGGCCCACGATGGCATACAGGCGGAACGGCAGATGGGTCACGACTGTTGACACCCCAACCTCTTGCGCCAGCGCCACAGTGCGCTGGAGCCGGCCTAATTGGTCGGCCGGCCAACCGGGCACTTCGACGACGAAGGGACTATGGATGGCGACGATAGGCAGGCCGTAGTCAGCGGATAACCGGCGCAGGTAGGCTGGCTGGCGGGTGTCCCAGCGGTGATCCACCAACACCTCTATGCCATCGTAACCGGCCTGGGCTGCTGATCCAAAGATGCGAGCGATGCCGTAGGTATAGAGCGAACCGGTAGATAGCGCGATCACAGGTCTGCTCCCCACATCTTTTGTGCCCGCCGCACCCACTCCCGCTCCGCCTCAAAGGTCAGCGTAGCCAGCGCCTCGTCCCAGGTGAGCCAGAGGGGTTCGAACTGCTCCTCCCCGCCGGAAGGCACACTTTCCAGGCTGCCCGCCAGCGTCATCAGGAAATGCCACTCGGTGCGCACGACGTGCCGTCCGTCGTAGTCAAACTCGACCACCTGCGTGCCCAGGTCGGCTTTCAACACCAGGTCGGCGTAGCCGCTCTCCTCGCGGGTCTCGCGCAGCGCCGTCTCCTGTGGGCTCTCCCCTGGCTCGACGTGCCCCTTGGGCAGCCGCACCTCCCCCCCTTCCTCCCCCCCAGTGGGGGGGATAGAGGGGGGGCTGGGACGGTGCAGCACCAATACGCGCCCGTCGTACACGACGACGCCGCCGGCGGCAGTGTAACGAACGGTGTGTTCTTCAGCCATTCATCTTGCCCCCTCCCTCTTTGCTCTCGGTCTGGCCTGTGCTATAATATCGTCGGGAGGTATCATCCCAATGTGTAGGGGCGAACCCTCGTGGTCGCCCTCTTGGGCAGGTACAAGACCTGCCCCTACCCCGATTTATTGAAAAGATACGTCGGGAGAACATAATGAACAGTTCCGATAACATGGTTGACACCTTGCGGCAATGTCTGCCCCGAATAGTGAAGGTCTTACCGATACAGTTGGTCTACCTTCACGGCTCTGCAGCGCGTGGAGAGGCGACATCCTCCAGCGATGTGGACATCGCGATCGTGTGCGATGAGAAAATATCCCCACACCAACGGCTACGGATCATGCTGGACGTGAGCACTGAACTGTTCAAACAGACCGGTATCGCTGAAGCCGATGTGCGCGTCATCAACGACGCCCCCCTGATTTTCCGAGGCCGCGTGGCGTGCGAAGGCATCCTGCTCTACGCCCGTGACAAAGCAGAACAGATCGAATTCGAGACACGCACACGCGACGAATACTTTGACTATCTTCCCTTCCATCGGCGGTTGCAAGACGCTTTTCTAAAAAACGTGCGTGAGCGAGGGCTTCTCTATGGTAGACCAGGACAAAGTTGAAGGACTGATCCGGCAGACGAAAGTCGTCAATGTGATCCAGGTTCAAACCGTTGAGCACAGTCATTACCTGTTCCCGTTCCAGCAACACCAACCAGCGCCCGGACTCAAGCTGGTGGCAAGTCAGGCCAGGCGGCAAACTTCCCGCTCGTAGCGCCCGTCTCAGGGACGTCTCCGGGGAGAAAAAGAGTTCCAGTCGCAGCTTTTGATCTACGACCCGTTTGAGTTCGCTGGGCCGGCCCACGGCCACCAGTTCGCCGTCGCGCATGATGCCCACGCGCTGAATGATTTTTTCCGCCTCTATCGCATCGTGCGTGATAAAGATGATCGTGGTGCCACGCTCATGGTTAAAGTTGCGCAACACGTCCCAAACCAACCTGCGGCGCTGAGGGTCAAGGTCATTCGTCGGTTCGTCCAGGATCAGCACGGGAGGAGAGCCGACCATTGCCACGGCCAGCCGCAGCAGCCGCCGCTGGCCTCCGGACAGTCGTGTGCTGTACTCGTGGCGTAGCTCTTGCATCTGCCACAGCTCCAACAGCGCGTCCCGTTCCTGGCGAGCCCCGGCGCGACTCATCCCGCGCAGGTGAGCGGTGAAAAAGAGCGCCTCGCCCACGGTAAGAATGTTGAGCGCGTGGGTCTCCTGGGGCATGTACCCCACGTTCAGCGGGACGTGCAGGGGGTCCTGGTCGACCCTCTGGTCGAATAGCTTGATGCTGCCGGAACTGCTGCACAACAGGTTCACCATCTGGCGAACGAGCGTGCTCTTGCCCGCCCCGTTGTCCCCCAGGATGCCAAAGATTTCCCCCTGGTCAATCTGCAGCGTGATGTTCTTGTTGGCCGGCCGCGCCTGCCCCGGATAAATCTTGACCAGGTCCCGGATATCGTACACAATCAAGGCAACTCTCTCCCTAATCACCTCGTCTGTTTGCAATGCAATTCGGGATATGTCATAATTTTGGTGTCTCGATAACATCCTCTCGTGCGAGGTGAACGAATATGGCAAACCAAGTAGTCGTGACGTCACCAATAGGCCAGGCCACTCTGCGTCCGTTGCTCGAAGCGGCGATGCGCACTACCGACCATCACCGCTCTCTCAACCTGCCCACGCACCCTCACCACAAGCATAACGGCATCAGAGACCGCATTGTAGCTTCCCCGGCCCCCACCCTGGACCAGGTACTGGACGGAATCGAGGATCTCATTGACCTGGCCCAGGACGTGGGTGCAGGCTAGCCCCCTACGGCTCCAGCGAGCTAAAGTAATCCCGCACGTACTGCTTCAGCCCCAGCGGGATATAACTCCCCTCCAACGCGGCGCCGGCCTGCGCGGCGTAGTCGGCGTAGACCTCTCGATAGGGCACACTAGCCCTGCCTCCCTCCGGGACCGGGAGCGGCACGTCGCCAACCGGCACTCCCTCGCCACCCTCGCGGCCCACCTCCACCCCCTCCCCCTCCTCGTCGAAGCGGTATGGCACGTAGACCTCGTCGTAGGGTGCGCCGGTGCCGGCGTCTTCGTGGTGCGAGGCTTGCGTCTGCTGGCCGCCGCCCGGCTGCTGTCCACCCGCCTGTCCACCCCCCCTCCCCGCGTCGGGGAGGGGCCGGGGGAGGGGTGCGCCGCCCTGACCGAGCGGCCGCCCCGTGCGCGGTCAGGTGGAACCGGCCTGGGTGATCTGCTCTCGCCCCTCCTGCAACTGCGCCAGCGTGGACTCGACCGTCTCCTGCCGCTGCACCCGCTCCCCCGCCTCTCCCATCCGCTGCGCTGCCTCCCGGATTACCTCCCGCGCCTGGGCGATGTCGCCGCGCTCGATGGCCTCGGCGGCCTGGGCCAACTGCTCCGCCAACCCCTCCCCTGCGAGGAGAGGGGTTTGTTTAAGCGCCTCCGCTGCTTGGGCCAACTCGCGGGCCAGTTCGAGTTCCTCCTCGCGGGTCAGCAGTTCGCCCTTCGTACCGCTGTAGGCCGCCAGCGCCTGGGCCGCCGCCTGGTAATCGCCACGCGCCAGTGCCTCGGCGATGTCGCGGGTGAATTCGGAGTCGGCCATGCCCTCGGCGGCGCGTGCGAGACCGTCCTGCACGGTTGCCGCGCCGGGGTCCTGCAACTCCCCCAGCGCCTGCTCCGCCTCCGAAAGAGCCGCCACCGCCTCTTCCGGCGTCGCCCGCCCCTCGTCTGCATTGAGCGCAGCAATCGCCACCTCCAGTACCTGCAAGAGCGCCTCCCGCTCAGCCTCGGTCAACCCTTCGGCCCGGGCCACCTCCTCCCGCGCCGCCTCCAACTCCTCAATCTGCTCCTCGACGGCGGCACGCACGGCGGCCCGCTGGAGCAACACATCCTCCTGGGAGTTAGGCAGCCAGAGCGAGAGCGCCAGCGCGGCGGCCAGCACACCGAAGGCCAAGAGCGCCCGGCGAGAACCCCTCAACGGCAGCGTCACGCGGGGGTCAACGTGAGCGGCGGCGTCCAGCGCGTCGGCCAACTGCACCCGAGCCATCGCTGGCGTCGTCCGCAGCCAGCCGGCACCGATCTCCACCGCCGTCATCAGCCGCTCGGCCAGATCGAAGCGACGATCGAAGACGCGCGCCAGCCGAGACAGCGAGCGCGGCCGTAGCCAGACGACCGCCAGTCCAACCGCCACGCCGGCGAGCGCCAGCAGCCCCGCTAACCCGGCCAGCACGCGCGCCACCAGCAGCGGCCACAGCCGCGCCACCAGCGCCAAGAGCAGCCCCACGCCAAGCCCAGCCGCCCCACCCCACGGCCCCCAGGCCAGGCTCTCAACCAGCCGCAGCCGCAGCCCCCAACGGCGCAGATAACTCCCAAGCCGACGGCGTGCTGTCATTGCCTCATGCTTCACCACTGCCTCAATCATTTGTTTGCCTTAGTCAAACAGCCGTGCTATAATCCCCTCAGAACCCTCACCTACACCCCGTCCCTGGCTAAATCTCTTCCCATCACCCTACCATCTGATCCCCTGCTTCTTGCCTCTTGCCTCTTTATTTCGTCTCCTGCCGGCGCACTCGCAGCACGGTTATCAACAGCAACACGAGCACCAGCGCCAGGCAGACTACAGTGTAGACGATCCAGGCAGAAGGGATCGGAATACGATGGGTGGCGTCTACGTCGTACCAGAAGTACAGAATGGCACTTTCCTCCTCCAGCATGATCTCAGAAGCTATGGCTGCGCTGATAGGACTCAAGCTGGCGATGAAGAAAACCAGGTACATCAAAACGGCCTGAGCGATCCAGGAGAGTGAGTCGAAGTCGTACATAGAGGGGGCCACCAGGGCAATCGAGATCAACATCAGCACCGGCAACCCGACCGTCAACAACAGCGCCGTAACGTAGGACAGCACAGTGGAGACGAGGGTGGTGCGCGCGAAGGAGGAAAATAAGAGACCCATGACGGCGAAGACAAGAGCAGTCACCAGCAGAATGACCAGGGCAATCGCTAACTCCTCCACCACCACGCCCCCCAGGACAAAGGCCAGGCTCTCCAGCGGCACCGCCGCCAGGATGAGCAAAAGCATGTACGTCAGCGCGGAGGAGAGTTTCCCGAAGACCAGTTTGCGGGCCGATAGGAGCGTCGTGCGCAGCAACTCGTAGGTCTTCCGCTCCCGCTCGCCGCTGATCGCCCCGGCGGTGAAGGCCGGCGTAATGAAGGCGACCATAAAGATCTCGATGATGACGACGCTGGCGAAGATGACCTTGCCCAGGTAGGCCATCTCCGGCCCGCCACCCGGCCCGCGAGCGCTCGCGGTGTAAGCGTAATAAATGATCGAGGTGAAGCAGCTCAACAGCAGCAGATAGACGGTCAGGACGACGAACGCCCGCGCGCCGCGCATACGCCCTCGCAGTTCCTTGATCAGAAGCGGGTTGGATTCGCGGCGCAGCCAACCTCTCCCCCGTCCCCTACCCTGCGAGGGGAGGAGGACCGGATGCAGTTTGGCCATTGTAGGCTCTTCTCCCACCATAAACCTCCTATCCCTACCCCTACCCTGCGAGGAGAGGGAAGCACGTCGTCCTACGACACAATCCCCTTCGTTAGCCGCATGAACACGTCCTCCAGGCCGCCCGTTTCCTCGCTGAACAGCACCACCGGGAAGCCAGCGCTCACCATGTCGCTCAACAGCCGGGCCAATGCCTCGTCGTCCCCGGCGAACGTGACTTGCAGATCCCCCTCGCCGTTCCCGGCCACCGATTCAACGCGCGCCACATCCGGCCGGCCCGCCAGCCACGCTTGCGCCTCCTCGACCTGTCCCATCAGCCCCACCCTCACGATACGCCGGACTTGAATGCGCTTTCGCATCTCCTCCAGCGTACCCGTCGCCACCAACCGCCCCGCCTCGATGATGCCGACGTGCGTGCAGACCTCCTCGATCTCGGAGAGGATGTGGGAGGAGACGAAGATGGTCTTACCCATTGCCTGCAACTCGCGCAGGAGTTCGCGGATCTCGACCCGCGCCCGCGGGTCCAGGCCCGAGGCCGGCTCGTCGAGGATCAGCACTTGCGGGTCGTGGGCCAGCGCCCGGGCCAGGCACAGCCGCTGCTTCATCCCCCGCGAGAGCGCATCCACGTAGTCCTCCCGCCGGTGAGCCAGGTCCACCAACTCTAGCAAATCGTCCACCAGCCGGCAGCGAGTCGCCGGGGGAATCTCGTAGCAGGCGGCGAAAAAATCCAGATACTCCCAGACCTTCATATCGCCGTAGACGCCGAAGAAATCTGGCATGTAGCCGATGGTCCGCCGCACACTCCGCCGCTCCTTGAGCACCGATTGGCCCGCGACCCACGCCTCCCCGGCCGTTGGACGGAGCAGCGTCGCCAGGATACGCATCGTCGTCGTCTTGCCCGCCCCGTTCGGCCCGACGAAACCGAAGACCGCCCCCTCATTGACCGTTAGATCCAGTTCCTCCACCGCCGTCAGCCGGCCATACCGCTTGGTTAGTCTCCGCGTTTCGACAATCGTCGCCATCACCACCTAACCCCCCCACCCCCTTCCCTATCAGGGAAAGGGGAGTTGCCATCACCGCTGCCCTTTGATCGTGACCGTCAGGCTCTGCACCTCGGCTGGCCATTCAGCACCTGCCTCCAACCGCAGGAGCACGTTGCCCGGCGGAGCGACGTAGGCCCCGGCGTTCGGAATCGAGTGCCACCCCCAGCCAATATTCAACCCCTCCCAACTGCCGCTCTCCCAATTCCACAGTGAGACGGCCAACGGATGCTGGGATGAGCTGCTGCCTCTCAATTCCAGCACCAGTTCGTCCACCTGGCTCACCTTCACCCCTGACCAGACGGTGAAGCGGAATACGATCTCCGCTTCAGGCCCCATATAAAACCCTTCATCCCACACGCTTACATCGCCCGTCGTCTCCTCCACCTGACGTGCGATGAAGCCCGGCGGGATAGTGACCGTCGCGCCCGTCTCCAGCCCCACCACCGGCAGAGCGTAGACGTAGAGTGCTGTTTCGACCGCTGAAAAGGGTCGCTCCACCACCTCGACCGGCAATGGGACGTCTTCCTCTGCCCAGCCTATCAGGTACACCCCTGGCCCCAGGCCAGGCCCATCGTAGGGAAAGAGCGCCTGGAGAAACTGATAACGCCGATATAACTCCCGATCCTCCCAGTAGTTCCCTGGCCCCAAGATTTGCTCCGGGACATTGTGGCCGGAGGGGGAAACGGATGACCATGGTCCAGGCCCCGCCATGCCACCCCCGCCGTGGAGCAAGAAAGAGATGTTCGCTTCCTCGCCGGCCTCCAGGTCGCCCAACCGCTGCTCGTCATCACCCACGATGAGGACGGCATCCTTCAGAGGCACGTTGCCATTGCGCACCGTCCCTTCCAGCCGCAGCGCACTTGCCGTGTCTGCGACCAGTCGCAGGTCAGCCTCGACGCCCGGCACGTCTGCATATCCCTCGGCCAGGAAGGGCCGTATGCCCCCCACGTCCACGCGCAAGCCGGCTATCGTTGAGCCCCCGGCCTCCTCGACGATCTGCAGCGGCTGCCCGGCCGGTCCCCCATAATAATCGCCAGGGATTTCGCATACCCCCGCCCCTGCCACCCACACCTCGTAATTGGTGCGCTGGGGCGAGAAGAGCCCCACCACCTGGCTCACGCGGCCGACCACTCCCCCCGTCCCCCCTGAGGCGGAGGGGAGACCCTCTGGCACATACACCGCCGCCAGCCGGTGCACAATCGCTGTGCTGCCCCGGACCTGGAAACCGGTCACGTAGGCGCACACCGTAAATCCCACGATCAACGCCGGGATGGTCAACCAGGCCAGTTCCCGCCGGTCCAGTTTGCGCAGGATGACGTAGTTGACCGGGCCGATGAGCAACGTGTAGACGAGCATGAAGGCCAGGAGGTACAGCGTAGAGGGGAGTTCCAGGCCAGGGATAGCGCTAATTGCCTCGTGGGCACTATTCCCATTATGCACAGTAAGCCGCTGAGTCTCTGCAGTCCTCGTCCCGACGACAAATTCCCACAGACGGGCGTTGTCATCCCAACGGGTGAAAGGATTCAGCCCAGCGTCGAAGGCCAGGAAGTCCACCCTGCCTGCTCCCTGGGTACGGCGGGCCAACAAGATGAGACCTCCCTGCTCATCTCCCTGCTCAATGATCACCCTTCCATCCCGCAGCGTCGCCTCGGCCACGGCATAAGGGCCCACAGCGACAGGCGCGTTCACCTGCTCGCCCAACACCCACAGATCGTCTACCGAGCGCGTGCCACCTACCGTGACCGGCAGCAAGTCGGCCACGCCAGCGACCGTGTGGGCCACCCCCGCGCCACCACCCACGATCAGGTGTCCGCCGTGGGCCACCCACGACTCCAGCGCTTGCCGTTGTTCACCCCTGAGCGCAGCCGTGTCCAGGTCGTTCAGGATCAACACGTCGAGCCCCTCCCAACCCAGCGGGTCGGGTGGGAGCGGTTCCAGGCTCAGATGGGCCACCGCCGCCATCCCGCCGGCCGGCGCGATGTCGCTCAGGAAATTAAGCGCCGAGGGGCTGCTGCTGGCGACGCCGTAGAGCCGGTCTCCCTCATCCAACCACGCCACCGCAGCCCGCTCCGACAAGAGCACCTTATCCCCGGTGAGCAACTGGACTGTCAGACGAGAGCGAGAGAAGGCACCAACAGGCGGGAGATACAGAAAGTAAGCCTTGCGCGAATGTGTCGGGAGCACGACCGGCCTGGCGTACACGTCGGGCTCGGTGCCACCGCCCGCGCCGTCGATGGCAACGCGCAACTCCCCCTCGACGTCCACGCCCTCGTTCGAGAGAACGGCGTACACCGGACACCAGGTGCCGCTGCGACAATAGCCGTCAAAGCCAACCGTGACCTGCATCGCCGGGCCGGTGTCCTGGGCCGCAACAGGGCCAACGGGGCCACACATGCAGGCCAGTGAGACCACGACGGCTATAGCAACGGCGAATACGATCCAAGTTGTTCGCTTCACACAGGTGCTCCTATTTGAGCGATCTGTTTTTTTCTAAACCCGATGTTATGCTGTTAGGCGGCTAACGCGGCTATTATAGCACATCTCACATCAGGCTCAACTCCGGCTGCCGGACAGGTAGCGGACGAATGCCCAACGCGAACCTTGCACTCTCCCACCACTGTGATAAACTACTATGCGATGAAAGCCTTCCTGCGTTCACTGACCCACCCCGCCGTCGCCTCCGCCCTCGTCGCGCTGGCGCTCACGGCTCTGCTGTACGGAGACGCGCTCACGCTCCCGCTGTTCTCCGACGACCTGGTCCAGATTCCATGGCTGGAATCCATCTCGTGGCACGAGTTGTGGTCCAGACCTAGTCCCTACGGCTACTACCGGCCCCTGTGGTACATCCTCTGGCGCTTGTGGGGCGGGCTCGTCGGCGGCCTGCACCCGTTGGGCCTGCACTTCCTCAACGTAGCCGCCCACTTCGCCGCCGCCTGGCTCGCCGGCCTGCTGGCCGCGACCTGGATACGACCGGGGGCAGGCAAGCCGCGCCCCTGCATTCCCGCCTGCCTGGCCACCGCACTGTTCGCCGCTTTCCCGTTCTCGCGCCAGGCCGTCGCCTGGCCCGGCGCAGTGTACAACCCGCTGGTCAGCGCAATGACGGCCGGAGCGCTGCTGGCTTACGACAGGGGCCGCCGGGGGCACGGGACGCGCTGGATCGGCCTGGCGCTCCTGCTTGCCGCGCTGGCACCGTTCAACTACGAGGCCGGCTTGCTGGTCGGACCTCTGGTCATATTGACCGAGGGAGTGGGCTGGCTGCAGCACCGCTGGTCACGCCGCTCCTGGTGGCCCCTGCCCTTCGCCTGCCTACTGCCGGTCACACTCGCGATTTGGCGCGCGATGCGTGGGACCGGAGTCACCGGCTTCGGCCTCACCCTACCCGATCTCCAGCGCAACGCAGGCTACCTGGTACAGGGCCTGATCTATCCCATGGCACCGTTGGCACAACGGTTGGCTGCGCGGCAGGGGCTCGATCCTGAACTAAGCCTGTGGCTCATCGCCTTGCCAACCCTGGCACTCCTGGCATGGAGCGGTCTGCGGCGGAACCAGGGACCGTTCTGGCTGGGAGCGGTCTGGTTCGCGCTCTTCGCCCTGCCCCCACTGGTCTCAATGGAGGCCGACTGGTTCGCGCTGGCCCCGCGCTTCCTGTACATGACGGCGGCCGGCGTCTCCCTGATGTGGGCGGCAGCCGTGAGCGCCTGGCTCACACCACTGCGATCCTCCTGGCATCCGCTGGTGGCCGGGACATTGCTGGCAGCGCTGCTGGCCCCGGCAATCGTCTTCGCCCGCGACGGCATGCGCCTGTATGAGATGGCCGGTGAAAGCCTACGGGACGCAGCGGAGGCCGCCACCCGCGAGCAGCCCCTGCTTCTGGTCAACCTGCCGATGCGGATCACGCCCCGCAGCCGTACCTATCCCCTGGGCTTCGAGGGCATCACCCCTCTACCTATGCGCGTCACCGCCGAAGGGCTCGTCTACGTCCACACTGGCATCCACGACGCAGCCGAGGCTGTCGCCTTTGGTATCGCCGCGACAGACGATCTGCCTGGCTACACCTACCAACTCTTCGGCCACCCGGTCGGCTGGGAGGAACTGGTGGCTACCGTTCGTCAAGCGCGCACCATCTACCTGGCCCGGTATGAGCCTGAGCGCATCCACCTGGCCGAGGCTGGGGTGTACCCCTACCCCGGCTCTCCCCCACGGGGGGAGAGAGAAGAGAGGGGAGAGGAACACCATGGTGAACCGCTGGCCCGGTTCGGGGACCGCGTGGCACTGCTGGACGCGGCCTGTACCTGCGATGAGACCGGGCAGGTACACCTCACCGCGTACTGGCAGGTCGAACCGGCTGTGAAGACAGACGCGACCGTGTTCGCGCACTTGCTCGGCCTAGATGGCACGCTGGTCGCGCAGGCCGACGGCTACCCGCTGCTGGGGATGCTCCCCTTCTGGCTGTGGGAACCTGGCGAGGTAGCGCGCGACGTGCGCCACTTCGACCCTGTGCCAGCCGGAGAGTACACCATCAGGCTGGGCATGTGGGAGTTGGCGACCGGGAAGCACTGGCCGGCGACGGGGTACCCGGATGGCATCGTGACCTTGCCCGTTCGCTGTCCATAACCTCTCTTTGACCCCTCTTTCAACGAATCAACGGGCGCAACGCAACGCCCACAGCCGCCCCAGCACCGCCTCCAGCCGAGCCGCCAGCAGGTCAGGCTTGCCGGTCGTCACGTCATCCTCGTTCTCGAAGACGACATACGGCACGCGGATGGACCGCACGATGAGGAAGTCTGCGTCGCCGGCGCTGAACGTGGCCCAATCGTCATCGTGGTAGAGCCGCGTCAGCACCTCGTCAGTCATAGCATGCTCCAAGGTACTGTCCGGCCGCCCAGGGTTAAACCGGTGACGATTCTTGCGCAGCGATTCTTCGAAAGGGATGTGCACATAGATGACGGCAGCCCGGCGAAGGAGATCGTCAGCCAAATGTCGAAACGCCCCCGTGTAGCCTCCGTGCTCGCTGCCCCGGGAGAATTCGATGACCGTCGTGGTATGGTCGTGATACACCGGGTCGTCACGCAGCCGCTTGTGATACCCCAGGCTAAGCCGCTCGATCAACAGATGCCAGAGGTAGGGATACTTGAAGCAGCCATCCACATCAGTGTGCAGCCGTGGCTGTCCCAGCCGCTTGCTCAGGATATGATCCTCCTCGAACCAGGTCCAAAGCATGAGGAAATCATCAAGAACGTCCTGGCGGGCAATATGGAACCTGCGCCGCCGAACGTCAGAGGGAGTGTGCACCAGAAAGTCAATGATCTCGCTCTTGCCAGCGGCTGGCCGGCCAATCAGAAGAAGAACGTCGAACGTGTCCCTGCCTATAGTGTCCCTCACTTGAGTCCGGAGTACAAGAAACTCTGGATGAAGCGTCGCTGGAAGATCAGGAACGTGATGAAGAGGGGAGCGGTAACCATCAGTGTCGCCGCCGTCAGCAGTGACCATTGGGCTCCGATCTCCCCCAACTGGGTGAAGCGCACCAGCCCCGTTGTCAGAGGGCGACTCTTGTCACTGTTGGTGATGATGAGCGGCCAGAGGAACTCGTTCCAGTGCCAACTGACCGAAGAAAGCCCAAAGGCCACCAGCGAGAGGATGGAGGGCGGCAGATAGATGTGGACCATTAACTGCCACCACGAGCATCCGTCTATGATACCTGCATCTACCAGATCGTGCGGCACTTCCAGGAACGCCTGACGCATCAAGAAAGTGCCAACTCGCTCCTCCTTATAGTAGGGGCGAACCCTCGTGGTCGCCCTCTTGGGCAGGTACGAGGCCTGCCCCTACCCCGATTTATTGAAAAGATACGTTGCTAGCTCGTGATTGTGGTGAGTCGGGTAAAGATTAATCAGAGTATATCGTAAAATCACAAGATTATAGCACAAAAACCTCTCAGCGCAACTTCCTGTCGTCGGCCAAAAAACGTTGCCCCTCGTGTTCTTCTTAACCCAACTGTAACCCCTCTGAAACACTCTTTGTGGATCACCTGTGGTATCTTTAGGCTGGGCTTGCCATAACTGAGCACACAACTGGATGAGGAGATATAGAGGTGCAGACAAAGATGCAAACGATGAATCGCCGCGAGTTCATGAAGTGCACTGGCGCTGCCTTGGCCTGGCTGGCGCTGCCGCGCATGCTCTTGCTTGCTGATCAACCGGCGTCCGAAGCGCCGCCCGCTTCACTAGGGCGCATCGCCACCTGGTGGCGCCAGGCCGTGCGCACTGAGCCCTCCCGGGGGGCCAAATGGACGGCGTGGAAGACGCGCGACGAAGTCATCCCGCTCTATGCCGCCGTCGTAGGCGAAGCACCCTGGCCCAGCAATCCTATCTGGTACCAGACCGACGGAGGTTTCATTCACAGCGGCTATACGCAGCCCGTGGAGAACACTCCCAGCGCCGAGGTCATCACCGAGGTGACCGAGCCGGGCTTCTGGGCCCAGGTTTGCGTGCCCATCGCTGAGGCCCGCGGGCGGCCCACCAGTCGCTATGCCAGGTTCAGACTCTACTACGGCACCGTCTACCGCGTCGTCGGCGCTACGGCGGATGCTGACGGCAACTGGTGGTATCAACTCAAGGAGGGCATCACCTACGCGCCCGGTTTCTACGTGCCGGCCTGGTCCGTGCGCCGCATCCCGCCTGAGGAACTGGCTCCCATCTCACCCGGCCGGACCGACAAATGGATCGAGATCAACATTGACGCCCAGATGCTTACCTGCTTCGAGGGAGAGACAGCCGTCCTCAGCACAGCGATCTCTTCGGGGGTGGCGGGGCTGGCAACGCCGCGCGGTGAGCACGGCGTGCTTTACAAGCGCCACACCAGACGCATGACTGGCGGGAGCGGAGAGAACCGCTATGACCTGCCGGGCGTTGCTTTTCCAGTCTATTTCACCCGGTCAACCGTCGCCATCCACGGTACCTACTGGCATAACGATTTCGGCCGGCGGCATAGCCACGGCTGCGTGAACGTGACCAACCAGGCCGCCCAGTGGATTTTCCGCTGGACCGACCCGGTGGTTCCCTACGGCGAATACCAGATAAGAACCGTACCCGAAGAAGCCGCGCGCGTCGTCGTCGTCTGAGCGACAGGAGGGACGCTATGAGCAATAATGATACATTCGATGTTCTCATCCTGATTGGCCGGCCAGCCTCCGGCAAGAGTGAGATCATTGACTTCCTGATGCACACTCCCCCTGACGTCCGGCGACGCCGGTACCGCGTCGCTGACATGGACATTCTTGATGACTTCCCCATGCTCTGGACCTGGTTCGAGGAGGATGACATCCTGAGCGGACGGCTAGGGCGGCCAAGACTGCACGCCGACACCGATGGTTACTTCAAGCACCGCTATCTCTGGCACCTATTGATCGAGCGGATTAGCCTGGAGTATCGCAAGCGGCTGCACAACGACCCGATGTATCATGACCATACCACGACGGTCGTCGAATTCGCCCGCGGCAGCGCACACGGAGGCTACATGGAGGCGTTTCGGCATTTGGCCGACGATCTCCTTCACCGGGCCGCCGTCGTCTACGTGCACGTCTCTTTTGAAGAATCACTGCGCAAGAACAGCCAGCGGTTTAACCCGGAGCGGCCGGATAGCATCCTGGAGCACACTGTGCCTGACGAGAAACTGACACGGCTCTACCGCGATGACGACTGGGCCACGCTCAGTGCCGGCGATTCAGACTCCCTCACCGTGCGGTCCACCCGTGTGCCATACGTCATCTTCGAGAACGAGGACGACGTGACTACCGACAAGCCCAACCTGTTGGCAGCCCGACTGGAGGCGGTGCTGGGGCGGCTGTGGGAGTTGCAGTACGCCCGCTGGGAGGAGCGTGTCAGCCCCGCCCTCTCGCCTCCCTGCTTTCCCGGATCTTAGCGTAGAAGCAGAGCATCACGCTGCCGTAGGTACGCTGGTCGAAGCGCACCAGGTGATCCAGCACCAGTTCCTCGTACTCCCGTGGATGGATCTGCGCGATGGCCCAACCATCGTCGGCCAGCCAGCCGGGGCGGGCGTCCAGCGCCTGCAACGTCCTCACCCACAGGCCTCGGTACTGCGGCGGCGCGATGTAGACGTAGTCAAACGCTTCCGCTGGCTTCACCCGGGGGGCCAGGAAACCAAACACATCGGCCCGCACCATCCGTGCCCCGGCCTCCAGCCGCGTGTGAGCCAGATTCTCACGAATCGTGCGTAGCGCGGGTGCCGCCCGCTCCACAAAGACGGCCCCCGCTGCTCCCCGGCTCAACGCCTCGATCCCGACCTGCCCGGTACCGGCGAAGAGGTCCAGGAAACGGCTGCCGATTACGTCGTTGCCAATGATGCTGAAAAGCGCCGATTTGGCCCGATCCGTGATGGGCCGCGTTCCCTTCCCGGGTACCGATTTCAGCCGATGCCCCTTGGCCCTACCTGCGATCACTCGCACACCGCCCCTCCTCTCCAAGCGCGCTCACAGGTATGACTATACAGCGAAGTGGGGAAGTAGACAAGTAGACAAGACCCCGGCGTACTTGCGTGCTTATGTCCTGGTTGACTTCCTTGAATTCGCACATTCGCGCCGTTCGTGATAAAATCCTGGGCGAGGATCATACAAATAAAGGAGCAGAGGAACCCAATGGCCATACCCGAGTTCATTCTGCGCAAACTCTTCGTCCATGAGAGCCTCCAGGTTGGCGAGGACGGCTTCTCCTTCGCCCTGCACAACACCTTCGCCCCCGGCACCATCACCGGCCTGGCGTTGAAAGTGGGTGGGCAGCCGGTGGCCCCGGAAGGAATCGTCCTGCAGGTCGAGGGCGAGCCACCCCGCGACGCCCGCGCCATCACTCCAGAGGCTCCCTTCCCGCTGCCGGTGGGGGTGGACCTCACCATCCAGGTGCGGGGAGCAGGCCTGGGCCAGGGCCGCCTCACTCTGCAGGCCGACACCCGCGAGGCGGGCCTGTTGGTCTTCACGGTGCAGGCGAGAAAGAGGGACAACAGCCGTCAGGCGCAGCGGCGCGCGCACCTGCCTCGCTTCCTCCGCCGTTCCCTGCGGGCTGAGGTAGAAGTGGACGCCGAGGCGGTGATCGGCGAGGTTCACCCCTACGTCTACGGCCACTTCGTCGAGCACCTGGAGCGGTGCGTTTACGGCGGCGTTTGGACCGGGGACGGCTCCCGCCTGCGGGAGGACACCCTGGCCCTGGTTCGCGCCCTGCGCCCGCCAGTGATCCGTTACCCCGGCGGCAACTTCGCCAGCGGCTATCACTGGGAGGACGGCATCGGCCCGCGCGAACAGCGCCCCCGTCGCTACGACGAGGCCTGGCAGGTGGGGGAGAGCAACCAGGTGGGAACCGACGAGTTCCTGGCCTTCTGCGCCGAGGTCGGCGCTGACCCCTTCCTGGTGGTCAACGACGGCTCCGGCACGCCGGAGGAGGCGACCCGCTGGGTGGCCTACTGCAACAACCCGCCGGAGACCGAACAGGGCCGCCGCCGCGCCGCCAACGGTCACCCCGAGCCCTCCACCATACGCTTGTGGGGGGTAGGCAACGAGGTCTGGGGCCGCTGGCAGATCGGCCACACCGACGCGGCCGGGTACGCGGCACGGCTACACCCCTTCGTGGTGGCGATGCGAGAGGCCGATCCAGGTATCCGCATCGTGGCCGTCGGCGACGGCCCGCTGACCGACGCTCCCGACGATCCGGCCCGGCAGTGGAACGAGACGGTGCTGCGGGAGGCAGGCGATCTCATAGACTACCTCTCGTTCCACATCTACCAGGCGGGGGAGGAGGGGTGGCGAGAGGACTACGACCTGGAAGCGCTCCACCACACCGTCTGTGCCGCGCCGCTGGACATGGAGGCGATCATCGGGCGGATGGCGGAGCAGATCAAGGCCCTGGCCCCCGGGCGGGATATCCGGGTGGCGCTGGACGAGTGGAATCTGTGGCTGCCGCCGCCGGAGGGAGCCGAGACGATGCACCGGGTGATCTACACCCTGCGGGACGCTCTCTACGCAGCGGGAGTGCTCAACGCCTTCCACCGGCAGTGCAACGAACTGACCCTGGCCAACCTGGCCCAACTGGTCAACGTCCTCCCTCTTATCGTCACCGACGAGCAACGCGCCTACGCCACGCCCATCTACTATCCCTTCCTGCTGTACCGGGAGATGGAGCGGCTATCGCTCCGGCTGCGGACGGACAGCCCGACGTTCGACAGCGAAGGGCTGGGGAATATCAAGCCGCACCGGTCCGTACCCTACCTGGACGTGACGGCAACGCGGGACGAGACAGGGCGGCGGCTGGTGCTGGGGATGGTCAACCGGCACCCCGATCGGACGGTGCGGGCCACAGTGGTTTTGCGGGGCTTTGAGCCACTGCAGCCGGTGCAGGCTCAGGTGCTCTCGGGCCCCGACCCGCTGGCGACCAACACCTTCGACGCGCCGGAGCGGGTGGGGGTAGGGGAGGCTCCGCTGCCCACCATCCAGGGCGACCGGTTCGTTTACCGCTTCCCGGCCTCCTCGGTGACCGTGCTGGTGCTGGCGGCTGGGGGGTGAGGTGCAGGGGGTCAAGAGGAGGTGAACCATGACGGAATCTCACCAACTGGCCGAAGCCAAGAAACGGGAGCAGCTACCAGCCGGCTGGCAGCACCAAACAGCCAGTCTAGGCTCGTACCAGGCCGTGGTGGATGAGGTCCTGGCCGAAATGAAGGAAAATCGGGTGATGGCCCGCATCTGGGCCCACGACTACACCGTCTGGAAGCCGGAACCCACGGAGGTCACCAATCGGCTGGGATGGCTGCACACGGCCGATAATCTACTCAAGAACGTCCCCCGCCTGGAGGGCCTGGCTGAGGCCGTGTGTGCCGACGGCTATACCCACGCTCTGCTCCTGGGAATGGGTGGCTCCAGCCTGGCCCCTCAAGTCTTCCGCAAGACCTTTGGTGTCCGCGATGGTTATCTCGACCTGGCTGTACTGGACAGCACCGACCCCGGCGTCGTGCTGGCCCACGCCGAGCGGCTTGACCCGGCCCACACCCTCTTCATCGTCGCCACCAAGTCGGGCACCACAGTGGAGACCCTCTCCTTCTTCAAGTTCTTCTATAACCGGGTGGCTGAAGCGGTAGGCGTGGACCGGGCCGGTGAACGCTTTATCGCCATCACCGACCCTAGCAGCAAACTGACCGACCTGGCCGAGCGCTACGGCTTCCGGGCCACCTTCCTCAACGACCCAAACATCGGCGGGCGGTACTCGGCCCTTTCCTACTTCGGGCTGGTCCCGGCGGCGCTGATTGGCGTGGATGTGAGCCGCCTGCTGGACCGCGCATTGGCAACGGCCTGTGACTGCGAGCCGCGCGTCACGACGGAGGACAACCCAGGTGCCTGGCTGGGGGCCATCCTGGGCGAAGTGGCGAAGGCCGGGCGGGACAAGGTAACGTTCGCCATTTCGCCAGCCATCGCCAGTTTCGGCGACTGGGTGGAACAACTGATCGCCGAGAGCACTGGCAAGGAGGACAAAGGAATCCTCCCGGCGGTGGGGGAGCCGTTAGGGCCGCCTGTCGTCTATGGCTGTGACCGGCTCTTCATCCACCTGCGGCTCGAGGGCAATGGGACCTACGACGTGGCTCTGTCTGTCTTGAAAGCGGCCGGGCACCCGGTGGTACGCCTGAACCTGCACGATTCCTACGACCTGGGCGGGCAGTTCTTCCTGTGGGAAATAGCCATCGCCGTGGCAGGCCACCGCCTGGGCATCAACCCCTTCAACCAGCCCAACGTCGAGGCGGCTAAGGTGCTGGCGCGCAAGATGGCGGCCGAATACAGGGAGAAAGGCGTGCTGCCCGCCACAATCCCGGCGCTGACCGGCGACGACATCACTGTCTACGGTGACGTGAAGGCCACCAGCCCGGTCGAAGCACTGGTCACCTTCCTCAACCAGACCCAACCGGGCGATTACGTCGCTTTGCAAGCCTACCTGCAGCCGACGGCCGAGACCGACGCGGCGCTGGCAGCGCTGCGCATCCACCTGCGTGACCAGTTCCGGCTGGCGACGACCGTTGGCTACGGGCCGCGCTTCCTGCACTCCACCGGCCAATTGCACAAGGGCGACGCCGGGCACGGCCTCTTCATCCAACTCACCGCCGACGACCCGCGCGATGCGCCTATCCCCGATGAAGCGGGATCGCCGGACTCGTCCATCACTTTCGGCGCGCTCAAAAGGGCCCAGGCCCTGGGCGACCGGCAGGCATTGCTGGATGCCGGGCGGCGGGTGATCCGTTTCCACCTGGGGGCGGACGTGGTTGGCGGGCTGAGGAAATTGAACACGGCTCTTTCGTGAGCGTGCAATGTTTGAGATATGAGTAAACAGCGCCTCCTGGACATCTCTGACATACTGGAGCGCATCCCTTCCGGCGAACGAACCGATGACGCGCGGGAACTCATCGAACGCGCATACGCCGTAGCCGAACGAGCGCACGCTGGCCAGACACGCAAGTCCGGTGAGCCCTACATTCAACATCCGTTGGCCGTGGCCCTCCTGCTGGCTGACATAGGAATGGACCCGGACACTATCGCCGCTGGCCTGCTGCACGACGTGGTCGAGGACTCGGATGTTGACCTGGAAAGGTTGCGGCAGGCATTCGGCCCTCACGTAGCCAGCCTGGTAGATGGCGTGACCAAACTGGAGCAGATTGAGGAGCAGATTGAACAGGAGCAAATTGACCGATTCGGCCAGAAGAGCGAGAGAGTACGCGGTGAGCAGGAATCCGAAAGCCTGCGCAAGATGTTCATCGCCATGGCGGAGGACATCCGCGTCATGATCATCAAACTGGCCGACCGCCTGCATAACATGCGCACGCTCGACCCTCTCTCACTGGAACGTCGCAAGGCATTTGCCCGCGAGACACTGGAAATCTTTGCCCCACTGGCCAACCGGCTGGGCGTGTGGCAATGGAAGTGGCAACTGGAAGACCTGAGCCTCCATTACCTGGACCCTATCACCTATGCCGAGATCGCATCCTTCATCCGAGAACGCCGCCCAGAACGCGAGGCCAGCATCCAGCGACACATCGAAACCCTCGAGCGGAAACTGGCCGAAGAAGGCATCGAGGCAAAGATCACCGGCCGGCCCAAACACATCCACAGCATCTACCGCAAAATGCAGCGCAAAGGCGTCCCCTTTCGACAGGTTTACGACGTTCGGGCCATCCGCGTGATCACCCAGACTGTTCCCGATTGCTACCGCATCCTGGGCATCGTGCACGGGTCGTGGAAACCCATCCCCGGCGAGTTCGACGACTACATTGCCACCCCAAAAGACAACATGTACCAGAGCCTGCACACAGCGGTCGTCGGCGACGACGGTAAGACGCTGGAGGTACAGATTCGCACCTGGGAGATGCATCACACTGCAGAATACGGCATCGCCGCTCATTGGCGCTACAAGGAGGGCGGCAAGCGGGACAAGGCCTTCGAGGCGAGAATTGCCTGGCTGCGCCTACTTATAGAATGGTGGAAAGAAACCACTGACGCCGACGAGTTCGTGGATGCGATGAAGACCGACATCTTCCAGGACCGGGTGTACACCTTTACCCCTAAAGGTAAGCTCATTGACCTGCCGATCGGCGCAACGCCGATTGACTTCGCCTACTACGTGCACACCGAGATCGGTCACCGCTGCCAAGGAGCCCGGGTCAATGGCAAACTGATCAGCCTGGATTACCAACTCAAGAACGGCGATCAGGTGGAGATCCTGACCGCCCGACGGGGAGGGCCCAGCCGCGATTGGCTGAACCCGGCCTTGGGTTACATCAAAACCAGTCGCGCTCGCGGCAAAATCCGCCAGTGGTTCCGTCGCCAGGATCGGGAACAGAACATCACTCAAGGACGGGAGATCGTCGAGCGCGAATTGAAACGCCTGGGGATGGAACATCTCGGCCATGAGGCCGTTGCCCGGCTCTTCAACTACGAGAAACCGGATGACTTTCACGCTGCCGTCGGCTTTGGGGACATCCACAGCCAGCAGATCGCCAGCAAAATCGCCGAAACGCGCCCGCGCGAGGAGGAGAGTCTCCCTTTCATACCCCCTCCTCCCGTGTCGACCATCGAGGGCATCCAGGTACAGGGCACCGGTGGGCTGCTGACCCGGTTGGCGCGCTGCTGCCATCCGCTGCCCGGGGACGACATCATCGGCTACGTCACCCGAGGGCGGGGTGTCACCATTCACCGCCGCGATTGCCCCAACATCTTGCGCCTGAGAGATACGGAGCGATTGATAGAGGTCAGTTGGGGCACCCGCCTACAGACCGTCCCGGTCACGACCCGCATCACGGCCTACGACCGCGCCAGGCTGCTCAGCGAAATCTCCAGCATCATCAGCGCCGAGGACATAAACATGTCGGGCGTCAACATGCCGATAAATAAGGGCCGGCGAAAAAACATCATCACGCTGTACATCACATTGGAAATCAGCCACATCGCCCAACTCAGCCGTGTGCTGAACAAGATTGAGCGGTTGCCCAACGTGATCGAAGCCCGGCGGCACACGGGATGAAACACGATTTTGACCAAAAGCCCGGCTTCTGGCAGAAGCCGGGCTGCTTACCTTACGAGCCGCAAGACGGGCCGTCAGTTACGGTTCCATCGGCACACGGTCGCGATACGTTCTGCGCTCCACCAAAACCTGTTGAGCCTCCAGCCACTCCTGGAATGCCTCGTTCCCCAGTTGCTCACGTAAAGCCTCATCCAGTTCATGCATCTCGTGGCCCACCACCTTGATGATGGTATACCACGTACCATCCTGACTCAACACCGGCTGACTGTGCTCCCCCACCCCCAGATTGAACGCCACGTCAGCCAACTCCGTCTCAAAGTGGGTTTTCAATATGCTTTTGGGGAACCAGCCTAACTCAGTGCCGTACCCGGTAACGTCCTCATCCTCCTCCAACTCATCCGCCAATGTCTGGATGTCTTCCCCGGCATCCAACCGGGCAGCCAGTTCATTCGCCACTTCCTCGCTATTCACGGCCAGGAGCCACAGTTTGACCTGATCGGCCATAACGGGGACCTCTGTCCCCATCTGCTCCTGCAACTTCTTAATGAACAGCGACGCCTCAATCCAGGAACGGTATTGCCGCTCCGAAATGTCCAATGGCTTTAAGGACTCGCTTAGATAAGTGTCGTACCGTTGACCGAAGTCCTGCTCGGTCATCGGAGTCGGTGTCGGAAGCGGGACAGAGGTCGGCGTAGGAGTGAGCACGCCCGTCGGCGTCAAAGGAGGCGTGACAGTCGGTGCTGGTGTGGGAGTAGCGGGATTCCGATCATACCCGAAGGACAGCTCAATCTCCCGCTGCAGTTCCTCTGGCCCAACGGTAATACCACGGCGCTCCGCCTCCTGGCGCACCAACTCCTCCTCGATCAACTGATTGAGAGTCTGCTCTCCAATGGCCGTGACGTTCGCTGACGATAACTGGGTCTGCAAGTCACGCACGTTTTTCTGGATATATTCCAGATAGGATTGTGCACGCGAGTCTGTCGGATCAATGGCCTGTTGCTGATAAAGCCAGTACTGGAGTTCATTGTTCATCCGCATCCGCATGAAGCGCACCCGAGCCTGAAACTCGGCCGTCGTGATAGGAGTACCCCCCACAATGGCGACCGGTTCGCGGGTCTTGATGACCTTTTCGACGATAAAGCCGTAGGCCAGAACACCCACAACCGCGACCCCCACAACAGCCACGCCCCAGATGAGAAACCTCTCCATACGTCCCTCTCTCTCCAGGCGGGAGCGTTGCTTGCGCGTCAGTTCCTTTGGTGCATGCTTCTTAACTTTCTTTGTCATCCCGTCATCTCACATGGCTGCCAGCCATTAGCCATTAGCCGCTAGCCGGTGACACAAATAGACAAGGCCGTTAGCCAGAAGCCACTGGTCACCAACGGCTGACTGCTGACTGCTAACCGCCGACTACGCACTAGCGGGAGCGCGTAGACTCCACCACGAACGGCAGCAACGCCAGATGACGGGCACGCTTGATCGCCACAGAGAGTTGACGCTGGTGCTTGGCACACGTTCCCGTCCGCCGCCGCGGCTTGATTTTCCCACGATCGGTCAGAAAGTTCCGCAGCACGTCCGTCTGCTTGTAGTCAATGCGAGCGATCTTTTCCTCACAGAAAACGCACTTTTTGCGTCGCCTCCCGAACCGACGAGGGCTGCGCTGTCGGTCATGTGCTCCTCGTCGGCGACGTTCCCTTGTCGAGTGCGTTGAGTACCTTGCCTGCATATCCTCATTTCCCTGTTCTGCCAACGATTCAACCTCCCTGGCTGGTAGACCAGTGACCAGTTTCCCGATCTACCAATTAGTTAGAATGAGAATTCCTCCTCACCTTCGTCAGCGGCCTCTCTGGCCTCCAAAGCAACACAGCGGCCGCCCAACAAGATCATTTCGTTAGCCACCAACTCAGTGCGGAAGCGCCTCTTTCCCTCACGATCCTCCCAACTGCGCGTCTGCAAGCGCCCCTCGACGTACACCTGCTGCCCTTTGCGGAGATGCTGCTTACAAATCTCAGCCAGATTGCCCCACGCTACCACGTTGAACCACTCGGTCTCCTCGTGATACTCGCCCTCCGAGTTCGTCCAACTGCGCGAGGTGGCGATACTGAACGACGTCACCGGCCTTCCGCTGGACGTGTAACGCATCTCGGGATCGCGCCCCACGTTGCCAATCACCATCACCTTGTTCAGACCCCTCGACATAGCGCTCTTACTCCCTGCAACTCACGACGCCTACATCACGTGGCAACTGACTCAAGTGGGTTCTCATGGGTTCTCAAGTGGATTGGTCTCCTCACTCAACGCGCACGACCAGGTGACGCATGACCTGTTCAGTTAGCCCGAGGCCACGCTCCAACCCAGCCACACCCTGAGGTTCCAGTTCAAGCCGTATCAACACATACTGGCCTTCCCATTGCTTCTGAATGGGATAGGCCAGCCGACGCAACCCCCAGGGCTCGACTTCCGTGACCGCACCGCCGCTACGCTCGACCAAACCCTTGACTGTCTCAACAACAGCGGTCAGGTCATCTCCGTCCACCTCTGGGTGAACGATGAAGATTAACTCGTAACTGCGCACTAGACGGTACACCTCCTTTCCACGGGATTGCCCCCAGACCCGCCGCCGGGAGCGGAAAGCCCGCCTACAGGCGCGCAACGGGCGGTATCATAACACAAAGACGCACATTTGACAAGTAAACTCCCAATTCCGCCTCCCTTACGTGACCTCGTATCTGGCAATGGCCGCGGCGATGAAAGCCTTAAAAATAGGATGAGGCCGGGTAGGACGGGACTTGAACTCGGGGTGAAACTGACTGCCCAACATAAAGGGATGATCGGCCAATTCGGCGACCTCGACCAGTTGCCCGTCGGGCGAAAGCCCGCTGAACACGAGCCCCGCCTCTGCCAGCAGGTCACGGTAGGCGTTGTTCACCTCGAAGCGGTGACGATGCCGTTCCTGGACCTCAGACACACCGTAGGCCATAGCCGCTTTCGTCCCGGGCACCAAGTGGCAGGGATACAAGCCCAACCGCATCGTGCCGCCCATATCCACGATCGTTCGCTGCTCAGGCATCAGGTCAATCACAGGATACCTGGTGTGGGGGTCAAACTCGGTGCTGTTCGGCTCCTCGCTGTCCACGGCGTGACGGGCCAGTTCAACGATCATCACCTGCAGGCCCAGGCACAGCCCCAGGTAGGGGACCCTGCTCTCCCGCGCCCAACGCGCCGCGGCGATCTTACCCTCAATGCCCCGTTCGCCAAAGCCACCTGGCACAACCATGCCGACCACCTCTTCCAGTTCATCCCAGCCCCGACCACGCTCCAGTGCTTCAGAACTGACATAGTGCACGTCAACATCCCACCCGTGTGCCAGGGCTGCGTGATACAACGCCTCTCGCACACTGATGTAGGCGTCATGCAGTTCGACGTATTTGCCGACGATGGCGACGGGCAGCGAGGGCTTGGGAGCATAGACGCGGTCTACGATCTCGCGCCACTCCCTCAGGTCAGGGGTTCCCTCCTTCAACCCCAGCCGTTCGACGACGAAGTCGCCCAGCCTGGCATCCTCCAGGAGCAGCGGTATCTCGTACAGCACCGGCGTGGTCACCAGCGGGATGACGGCTCGCCGTTCGACGTTGCAGAAAAGCGCGATCTTATCACACAATGCATCATCCACCGGATAGTCAGCGCGGGCGATGATGACGTCGGGCTGGATGCCGATGGAGCGCAGCTCGCGCACGCTGTGCTGCGTGGGCTTGGTTTTCAACTCCCCAGTGGCACCGATATGGGGCAGGAACGTGACGTGGATGTAGAGCGTGTTCTCGAGCCCCACGTCCCGGCGCATCTGCCGCAACGCCTCCAGGAAGGGCAACCCCTCAATGTCGCCGACCGTGCCACCGACTTCGACGATTACCACCTCAGCCCCGCTCCGCTCGCCGACCAACGCGATACGGCGCTTGATCTCGTCGGTGATGTGCGGGATAACCTGGATGGTGCCCCCCAGAAAGTCGCCCCGCCGCTCCTGGGCGATGATCTCCGCGTAGACCTGACCAGTCGTGACGTTGCTGGCGCGGGTGAGGTTCTCGTCAACGAAACGCTCATAGTGCCCCAGGTCCAAATCGGTCTCAGCCCCATCGTCGGTGACGTAGACCTCACCGTGCTGGTAGGGCGACATCGTCCCCGGGTCCACGTTGATGTAGGGATCGAGTTTCTGGATGGAGACGCGCACACCCCGCGCCTTCAACACCCGCCCGACGGAGGCTGCCGTCACCCCTTTGCCCACGCTGCTGATCACCCCACCGGTACAGAAAATGTACTTACGCATACCACCTCACCTGGCGCTCAAGGGAAGTGGGGAGGGTCGCTCGGGGGCGGCCCTCCCCACATAGACTTTTCTCAGGTATTGACTATATCACAAGTCCGTGGTAGTGTCAAATATACCAAACACGCTTTACGCTTCACATCCCCGGATGCAGTCCCACGCAGCCTGGACCGTCGCCAGATCCTCTGGTAGCTCCGGCACTTCCCCGTAGTGTACGGCGACGTAGGCTTCGGTGATCCACATCACCTCGTCACGGCTGCCGGGGAAGGCTTGCTCAAGAGCCGGCAGGTACTCGTAGGGTGTCTCGTAGGCGGCACGAGGGTAGCCCTGCTCTGCGGCCAACGCGCCCATGTGGGCGTAGATGCGGCGGACGGTCCAGGCAGCGAAGAGCCGGCCCAGGAGAACACTGCTCAACCCGGCGGTCGCCTGGCCCAGCCGGCGGCGTCCGTGCCGCAGCAGGTCGCGCAGGCGGCGACGCAGATGCGCTCCCTCCCACACCGATTCCCGCTCCTCGTCGCGTCGCTGCCCGGCCCGCGCACGCAGCCGGCGGAGTGAGATGGCTACCAGCAGCAGCAAGAGCAGTACGCCAAGAATGACGCCAACTGTCCTGACCAGCGCCAGTTGCTCGGCCGTGAAGGGTAGCTGTCGGGGTTGCACCTGCGGCTCAGGCAGGAGAAGCAGGGCCAACCTTCGCCTGATTTCTTCCAGGTTGATCTCCCCGAAGAAGAAATGCAAAACGGCCAGTAACAGCGTAACTACGATATGCGCAACCCACGCCAGGACGTAGGCCACGCCGGTGAAGACCATGCGCAGCACCTCCAACGCTGGCGTGACGAAAAGGCCGAGGTTCTCGCCAGTTAATAAGGCTGCCACGCCGGCCGCCAGTAGAAGGACAGTCAGGCTGGTAGTCACCAGTGTTACCAACCAGCCGAGGCCGAACGGCGACTGGCTACTCCCATATCGCTGTCCCACCTCCTCAGCCCGCGCTAGCGCGATCCCCAGCAGGCTGGCGAAGAAAAATACGAACACGAAGTGATAGTGCGGCCAGGGGAGGATGGTGCCGCCCAGCACTGTGGTGATGGCGAGCAGCATCAGCCCCAGGCGAAAGCGAAAAGTGACGCTCTCGCTGTCGAGCCGGCGCTGGGCCAGCACCAACCCCCGCCACCACAGGAACAGTACCAGCAGGAAGACGATCACATCGTGCGATAGGTCCTCGTGTGACAGATTCGCCTGTTGCAGGTTGCCGAAGACGCCAACCAGCCAGGTGGGATCCAAAAGGCGCGTTTGAGCGTGCAGTAACTGGTGGATGGTCAGCAGGCCACTCAATAGCATCCCCAGCCCCAGCAGGCCAGAACGAAGAGCAGAACGAAAAGGCAACCATAGAGCCAGGCGGGCCAGGTAATGCACTGCCAGCACCGCGCCGATGAAAACGGCCATGACCAGCAATGGCCGGACCGGGATGATGGGTGAAAGCAACGCCGCGAAGAGAGGCGTGATGACGCAGACATCCATCGTCCCCAAAGCGAGGAATATCAACTCGCGGCGGACGTGGGCACGAAACCTATCCAACATCTACCTCCCGATCTCCCCCCCAACAGGGGGGGGAGGGGGGGCTAACCCCGCAGCCTGCAGCGCCGCCGTTACATCGTAAGGCCCCCGGCCAAAACGTCGAAAGGCCAACGTGGAGGAGGGCAGGTGATAGGTGGTGACCCCATTCAGTTGCGGTGGCGGTTCTTCGGCCAACGTGACTAACGCCACCCGCCTCCCGGCACCTCGAAGATGCAGCATCGTCGCCGCCAACTCGTCGGTTACAATGGCCGTCACCACAACCAGCGTGGCACCCCAGGGCAACCGAGGGCTCTCCCGACGCAGCAGTTCCTGGATGGACGAGGTGGCGAAACTGGTCACGCCGGCCAGCGCCTCCAGGATGGCAACCAGTTGGCCCGGGGAACGCCCTACCGGCACACGGATAGGCTGATCGGAGAGCGGCATACAGCCGTTGGCGACCAGTCCCACCTTGTACTTCTGCCCCACGGCCCAGGTGGTGATGGAGCCTGCCACGCTGATAGTGCGCTCCAGTAGTTCTGGAATGACGCCCTGCCAATGGTGCTCAAACGTGGCAACGTTCAGCAGGATGACCAGGCTGAGCGTGGTGGTCGGTTCGCAAACCCGCACCTGCAACTCGCCCCGATGGGCCGTGGCCTTCCAGTGAATATAGCGCAGGTCGTCCTCGGGGTGATAGTCGCGGATGCCGATGGTGCGCAGAGGGTCCTCCAGCAGGCGACGGTGGGCCTTTCGCTCGCCGAACGGTTCCTTCGATGGCAATCCCAGGTCCTCCAGCGGCCACAGGCGCGGGTAGACGACCAGCCGGTCGTGGCTCTTACGGCTCTCCTGCGCCTCAAAGAGGGTAAAGACGTCGCCTGACCTGAGATGCACCGGCCCCAACGTGTAGACGCCCCGTGCAGTACACTCCAGTTCATACTGCCGGCTGACACGCTCGTACCAGCGCAAGGAGAGCACGGTATCAAGCGTGCCGATCTGGGGGATGTGGGTCGGCATGAGCACGCCCCGCACCAGGGGCATCGCCATCGGCACCTCGTCGCTGACCTCCAGCCAGGTCAAGGGCAGGAGCTTGCGGTTGGTGACACGCACCGTCATCTCGAACGTCTCGCCGGGGAAAGCGCATCGCTTGTCGAATCGCCGTTCGTACTCGACATGGTGCAGCGAGGTGCGCTTCCACCACCAGGCGAAGGGAATGACGGTCAACAGGCAGGCGGCCAGGACGAAGAGAGCACGCTGGTGAATAACCAGCCCGGCGACAATGAGCAGCACCGCCATCTCGAACCAGACGGGGCTGAACTGGGCATGGCGCTCGTCCGTCCGTTCCTCTGTCCTGCGCTCTGCGGATTCCACATTCATTCAGCCCAACGACTAACGGCTAAACACTCTCCACGGGCACCGGCACCGTCTCAATCACGTCCATCAGCACGTCAGCCAGCCGGCGACCCCGCAGCCGGGTTGCGGGGCTGATGAGGATGCGATGGGTGAGGACGTAGGGGGCCAACAGCTTGACGTCGTCGGGCAGGACGTACTCGCGCCCACGGATGGCAGCCAATGCCTGAGCACACTTGTACAGCGAGAGCGTCCCACGCGGGCTGACCCCCAACTGAATGTCCTGATGATCCCGCGTGGCACGGGCGACACTCACGACGTAACCGCGCACCGACTCCTCGACCCGCACCTCCCGCACCTGTCGCTGCATATCAATCAGCTCGTCAGGAGTAGTGACAGAGTCCAGTTCCTCCAGCGGGTCATCTCGCTCGAAGCGGAGCAAGATAGCGTGCTCCTCTTCCTCTGTCGGGTAACCGATGAGAAGTTTGATCAGGAAGCGGTCAACCTGAGCCTCCGGCAGGGGGAAGGTGCCCTCCAGTTCAATCGGATTCTGGGTGGCCAGCACCAGGAAAGGACGGGGCAGGGGGTAGGTCTCGCCGTCTACGGTGATCTGCCGTTCCTGCATGGCCTCCAGCAGAGCCGACTGGGTGCGCGGCGTGGCGCGGTTGATCTCGTCGGCCAGCACGACCTGCGATATCACTGGACCAGGACGAAACACGAACTCCTGCGTCTTCTGGTTGAAGTAGTTGATACCGGTGACATCGGAGGGCAGCAAATCGGGGGTGAACTGAATGCGGCGGAAGGCGCAGCCCAGGCTAGCAGCGAGCGACCTCGCCAGCGTGGTCTTGCCGATGCCAGGCACGTCCTCGATGAGGATGTGCCCTTCGCAAAGGACGGCAACCAGCGCCAGGTCAATCACCTCGTCCCTACCGACAATGACTTTCTGGACATTCTCGCGTACACGGGCGACGACTTCGGCAATCATTTGGGCCTCCTAATCTTAGCCGTTAGCAGTCAGCAGTTAGCAGGGACTGGCAATTGGAATACCTCCAAGCGAGCCAACCGGTTCGGTCCGGCAGCCCTTGCATCAGAGACAAGTATAACACAAAACAGGCACAGGCGGTACTTGCCCCCCGTCCTTCCGCCCTGGCGCAATCCATCCGTCCACAGAATCAAGGTGTTACCCTGGTCAGGCGACCGGGCTCCCTTCCCGTCACGAACAGGAAGGTTCTCTGTTCCTAGTCGGACTTAACGGCGGCAAAGATGGCTCCGCCGCTGGCTGCCAGTCCAGAGCCGATGGCCATGCCACATATCACGCCTGGAATGGCAAACATTTTCGGATCCATGCCCATCTCGGTTAACTGCTGCATCTGCTGGGGATCCAGGCCTGGATAACCCAATCCTCGCGCCAGTCGGATGGACATGATGACGTAACCGATCACTCCACTGATCGTCCCGCTGATCAGTCCGGCGATGGCGCCCGCCCCGGCTCCCTTGCCAGGAGTGCGTGGCATGGCCAGGAAGAGCCCGGCCAACACTCCGATGCCGACGTATATCAGCATGTCCACCCCACAGACAACGTATACCAAGCCTCCTGGTGGCAAGAACTGATTTATCACTGTCACCACCAACAAGACGACTGTGCCAATCAGTCCTGCTTTCAGTCCTGCTTTTCCAGCCACGAATAGCCTCCTTTCGAGTGTTTTGAGTGAATCTCAGTCTGTTTCGATTTCGACCACCGCCGTCATGCCCCAGCGGAGCTCCGGCGCGGTCTCGTCCAGTTCGATGGTGACGGGATAGGTCACGTCGCCCCGGTAGTCCACGGACTGCAGACCAATGCGTGCCACGTGTCCCCTCAACTGCAAGTCGGGCAGCGCGTCCACCGTCACTACCGCCGCCTGTCCTTCGGCCACCCGCGCCACGTCCAGTTCCGTCAGGTCAACGGTGTGCGCCTGGAGCCGATCGAGCGTCGCCAGTACAAGTACCACCTCGCTGGACACCACCGCGTCACCCGGATCGACGTTGACCTCTACTACAACGCCAGCGAAGGGGGCGACCAACCTGGCCTGCTCCAGGTCGCTGTTCGCCTCCTCCAGGCTAAGTTCTTTCGCCTCCACGTCCAGTTGCGCTGCCTCTATGTCCTCTTGCGCCGCCTTCACGTCTAGTGGGTCCGCTCCCTCCAGGAGCCGCTCGAGGGCATCCTCGGCCTCCCGGTAGGACTGCCGGGCCCGATCTACCGCGTTGCGGGCATCCTGCAATTGCGAGTCCCCTTGCTGGTGGATGCGATCCAGGTTTAGCTTCGCATCGTCCAGCCGCTCCTGCGCCTGGTCCACGAGCCAGTAGTCCGGCTCTTTACCTGACTCGTACATATCCAGGCACGCCTCATACTTGTGTTGCACGTCCTCGAAGACCTTCTGAGCGTCCTCCAGCGTCTCGTTGAGCAGCGTGCTGTTAAGCACGGCGGTAAGGTCCAGTTGGGCGGCCTTTAGCGCGGCGGCCGCCTGGTCCACGGCGTGCTCGGCCTGCCGAATGTCCGCCTCGTCCGGAGGCTCCTGGAGCTGTCTCAGTCTCAGTTGGGCCTGGCTCAGACCCACTTGAGCCTGGCTGAGGCTGAGTTCCGCCTGGGCCACCGCCCACTCCAGGTCGGTCGTCTCAAGGCGAACCAGCACGTCGCCCTCGGACACGACATCCCCCTCCTGCATCAGCACCTCGGCCACTTCGCCGGTCACGTCGAAGCGCAGTTCACTCCAGCGAGCCGGCTCAATGACTGCCTCGGCGACTACCTTGCCGTCGGCATCCGAGGCCACCACCGGCACATCCTCAGCCGGCACGGTCTCAGTTGCAGCTGACCCGCTACACCCTGCCAGCAACCCGACGATGACCAACGTCAACACTCCGATTAATAGCTGTCTCTTTCGCATTTCTGCCTCCTCGTTCGTGATTCGCAAATTCGTAGATTCGTAGATTCGCTGATTCGCCGATTCGCTGATTCGCTGATCCGTCATTCGTAGGCCAATGCTTCCCGCACGCTGACCTGCGTCGCTCGCAGCGCCGGCCACAGGCTCGCCAGCGCCGAAAGCAGCACCACAATCGCCAGCCAACCCACCACCCCGCCTGTGGAGTAGTCAAAGTCGAGCGGTATGTGGAACAGCGTGTTACTAACCAGGTTATTGAAGGCCAACGCCCCGGGGAAACTGAGCGGCACGGCGAGCAGCCAACTCAACACACCCAGCAGCACCCCTTCGGCGATGAAAATCCCGATGATGGCGACCGAACTGGCACCGATGGCGCGCATCACGCCGATCTCCCGCCCCCGCTCGACCACGTTAATCGTCATAGTGCTCATCAGACCAACGCCGCCCACTATCGCCGCCAGTATCGCCATCGCCAGCATAAGATAGATAATGGCGTTAAACACCAACTTGTTCGTTTGTCTCACTTCGGCGATGCTTTGAAGAATCGCCGGTTCTATACGCCGTCCGTTGTAGGCTTCGCGCAGGTCGTTGACCAACCGCTGGTGCGTCGCGGGATCGTGCTCCTCGGACGTCACCACCACCAGCCCTCCCCGGTCGAAATTGCCGGTCTCCCGCGCCAGCGCGTTGAAGGAGGCGAAGTTATCCCGCTGCAGGTTGTTGACGTTGAGGATCAGACCCACCACCGTCCAGGTTGATTCTCGTTCGCCGATGGTCAACGTGATCACGTCACCGACCCAGAATCCCTCGTCGGCAGCGATCTTGCTGTTGAGCAGGATGGCGCGGCCGTCCTCGGGCAGCAACGCGCGGCCGCTGACGACGCGCGGGTTGAACATCTCGGAATCCGCCGGTATGCCCCAGATTCCCACGTCGAGTTCCTCGCCACTCGGCAATGCCAACTGTCCATCCCGCCTGTCCCATACTTCTGCCCCGGTCACACCGGGGACGCGCTTGGTCACGTCAACCAGTTGCGCCACGCGATAGGGACGTCGGAATGCAATCAGCACGTCGAAGCCGAAATCGTCGAGCAACACCTCAAGGGTGTTGTTAAACGAGGTCCCCACGCTCATCACCACGACAAACATCACGCCGCCAAGCACCAGCGTGAGCATCGTCAGCGCGACGCGCGTCTTGCGCCGGAAGGTATTGCGCAGGCTGAGCGCCAGCGGACGCGGCAACCGGCGGATCCGCCCCACCAACCGGTCGAGCCAGTTGCGTCCAAACCCGGCCCCCAGGCCGTAGTTGCTGATAGCCTGGTGCGGCGTGATGCGCGCGCCGCCGATCACCGGGACCAGCGCCGCCAGCAGCGGCACGACCAGTCCCACCGCAACCTGGATACCCACCGCAGCCGGCATCAGGCGGAACGTGCCGGCGGTGACGTTAAACACGTCGAGCAGCACGCTCGCCAGCAGGTAGGCGGCGATGGCCCCCGTCGGCACAGCCAGCAACAAAGAAAGCAGCCCGTAGACCAACGCCATCGTCAGGTAGACGCGCATCACGCGCCACCCGGTCGCGCCAACCACTTTCATCACCCCAATCTGCCACACCTGCTGCGCGACGGTGGCGTTCATCATGTTGACGATCAGGAATCCGCTCAACACCAGCGACAGCCCCCCTAATACCGTCAAAATGAGCCCCACGGCGTCTATGACCTCTTGCGCGTCGTGGACTTCGGGATCGGTGACGGTATACCTGCCTACCCCCAGCCCCATACGCTCTAGCCGGTGCTGGAGCCGCTCGCCGGCCGCGTTTGCACCGTCTTCGCTGAACGACTCCAGGCGAACATAGAGCCGGTTGAAGCCTTCTTCCCCGCCGGTCAGCCAGGCAAACGTCTCCGGCGTGACGAGGAATCTGGCGTAGTCCAGTGGAGGGGGGCCAGCCTGGGGGTGGCGCGCGATACCCACGACCGGCATCTGTCGCCCGTGTCCCTCAAACTCGACGACGACCGTCGCACCTATGGGAACATTAAAGTGGCGCGACGTCATCCGCTCTACCGCCACCGCGTGCCGGGTACGCGAACTGCCCGGCCATTCACCCTCCAGCAACTCGACCAGGTTCAAGTGTTGCGCCTCGTAGTCGGCGCGGGCAATGATGATCCCGTCCTGCCAATCCGTCTCACCCTCTGACTTCCAGTGGATGAGGGCCGCAGCCACGCCTTCCGCGTCAACGACGCCCGGCTGGCGCAGTATCATCTCGACGACCTCCTGATCGAACAAATTGGTATAGAAAGTAAGATGGGCGGGGACGCTGGCCTGATGACTTTCCGTTATCCGGGTGGTCAGCACGCCGGACACACCGTAGACAAATCCGAGGGCAAACACACCCACGGCCGTGGAAAACACCACCAGGAACGTGCGGAACTTGTTGCGCCACATATCGCGCCAGACTTTGCGCCAGATGATGCTCATGGAATTACTCCGGTAGGTAGATGAGTAGACAAGTACATAAGTAGACAGTATCTTTTCAAGTATCATCTCAATAAGTTGGGGCAGGTCTGTTGGTGATGGTGAAATGCCTACCCAGGTGTGATGAGATACCAACAGGGACAAGCACGTTAACAGTTTGACAGTGAGCTGGGAGCCAATCTACGGCT